>QWCL01000201.1_pt1 | contig 25496 bp, 38 predicted proteins | sample 1972551 | NCBI WGS metagenome assembly QWCL01 (sample SAMN09866709, study PRJNA288562) | Human oral metagenome isolate term2_saliva, whole genome shotgun sequencing... | isolation source: mouth | host: Homo sapiens | place: USA: California
ACGGAAAGGGATTTAATGGAGAGGAAGGAGATTTTACCCCAGAAGAAAAAGAAATTTTACGCGGTGCATTAGTAGATCTTTCCGAAAGGATAAAGACCGTCGCATACAAAATTCAGTGATCATTTACTGATTTTTTATTACACCCTGCCCCACTTCGGTGAGGCTTTTCTTATATGTAAAAAAAATCAAAAATAATTGATTGAAAATCTGTATAATCAACAAAATTTAATTATCTTTGTAGTGTAATAATCAAGTAAAGATGAAGTATTCAGAATTAGAGAAAAAAACTCAAAAAAGAATGGTTGCTATGATACAGGAGAACAATCATCAGACGGACATCCTATTTGGAGAAACCCCAAAACTGGTGAAAAATTCAAAATGAGTAATCATAGAAGCCAAGAGGTAAAAAAAGGAACTTTGAATAATATTATGAAAAAAGCAGGGTTGAAATAGACCCTGCATAAAAAAAATAAAAATATGAATAAGGTAAAAGCATTTATTGAAAGAGGGACAGACGGAACTTATGGCGTATATGTAGATTTAAACGATGAAACTCTAAACTATGGGATACACGGCGATGGAGCGACCAAGCAGGAGGCTATTGATAGTTTTATGACCGCTTATGAGGATATGAAAAAGATTTACGAAAAAGATGGAAATCCTTTCGTAGAAGCGAAGTTTAGTTTTCATTATGATGTAGTTTCTTTTTTGGAATACTATAATCAGTTTCTTACATTGACAGGATTAAGTAAATTGACAGGCATCAACAAAGCCCAATTAAGCCATTACATACAAGGCTACCGAAACCCAAGTCCTAAAACGGCGGAGAGGATACAAATAGCACTGCATAGTTTTGCTGATGAATTAAAGAGCATTCATCTTGTTTGATTATTACACCTTTTTTACAATTCTGAATGCTTCTCCCCACCCCAGCGGTGGGGATTTTTTTATTTTTTTTGAAAAAAAGTGAGTGAAAAATTTGCAGGTTACAAAAAAGTAACCTATATTTGCACCAATAAAATGTAAGTTTTATGAGTAGTAGTGATTTAATAAGATTGGTTGAAAAGGATGGCTGGGTAATAAAATCTGTAAATGGAAGTCATCATCATTTCAAACATCCTACCAAAAAAGGAAAAGTAACTATCCCTCATCCAAGAAAAGATTTACCCATAGGGACAGTGAATGCAATCTTAAAACAAGCGGGGCTGAAATAAGCCCCCATCACTACTAATTTTTAAACATAAAAATTATGAAAAAAATAAAAGTAACAGTAAGGAAAGAAAAGGGAGTATATTGGGCAAATACAGAAAATATAGAGGGAATTGTAGTAGCTGATGGTCATTCTTTTGAAGAAATGAAAAAAAATCTACAAGAAGCCTTTGAATCTCATCTAAAAGTCTGTGAGGATGATGGAGATATAGATTTTGTAAAAAAATACAAAAATGGCGTGGAATTCGTCTATCAAATAGACCTCAATGGTATATGTAAACAACTTCCTGAACTCAATCTATCTGAACTTGGGAGAAGACTCTCTATTAGTCCCGTAATGATGAGAAAATATGCCACAGGAAAAACCAAAGCGAGTGAAAAACGCCTAAAAGAAATAGAACAAGGAATACATCTAATAGGAAAAGAATTACAACAAATATCACTACTCTAAAACTATGTTTTACCCCACTTCGGTGGGGCTTTTTTTTATTTTTTCTGAAAATCATTTGTATCTGAGAAATATTTTTTTAAACTTTTCCCTCTAATTATCAGTGATTTATAATATTTGTTTTAAAAAATTGTTACGGAAATTTGCTACAACAATTTTTTGTTGTATACTATACAATATAATTAATGTGGGTGTTAATTATCTTAAAATGCCTCCTACGAAATTAGGCTGTAACAGGAAAAAGAAAAGACTTAGGCTTCTTCTTGCAACTGAAACTAAGTCTTTCCAAATTGCTAAAAGCAATTTTCCCATAAAGTAATGAAGAAGGTAAGGGGTTCGCCCCTTACTATTTCAAGTGCAAAGTTAAATAAATAAATAAATATGAATATTTTTAAAAATTTGCGAAAAAAATGGCACAACTTCTGGAATAAAGAAGTAGAAGGTGGCTTTGAAATTAATATCAATTTGGATATTGAACAGGTTATTTTTATCTTAATTATAATCATTGGTTTATTATGGATAATCTTGAAATAAATAAAGAAATAGAGCGTATAATGGATATTTCCTGTATGAAAGCAGACATCGCCACCAAAGCAATGGGAATGAGTGCCAATGCCTTTCGTTTAAAAAAATTAGGCAAAAACTACCGATATTTTTCCTCTAAAAATTTACAAGATTTAAAAAAAATACATAAAACAAGAAGCTGATAAACTCTAATGAAAGTCGTTCCTCGCGGAGCGATTTTTTTATTTCTAATTTAAATCAAGGCTGGCACTATTGTAAATAGTTTCGTTGTATTTTATTGTTTTAAATATTTGTAAATCAACAAAATACAAGTAATTTTCAGAAATTGACACAAATAAAATAGTGTTTGTGTCAGTTCTTGTGTCATTTAATAAAAAAAATAATCTAATCAATGTGCCGTTATATGCATTTTAGAGTAGATTATCCTGCCATTTTATGTTATTTTTTCAAAAAAGTAGACTCACAGGGACTGATACCCTACAAACAACATCCTAATAATCAATAATTTAAAATATTAAATAGTGTCTTTTTTGTGCTAATTATACCTCCAATAAGGTTGATGTTTCACTATGTTTTTCAATAGATTTCTCTTCTTTTTTTAATTTTTGAAGTTTTAATTCTAAATCTTCAATTATTTTGTTTTGCATATCTATTTTATCCTTTTGCATATCGATGATAGATGCCCTTTCTTCGGCGATGATTTTTATTTCATCACAAGGTGTCTGAGCTTCTTTTTCTACCTCTTGTAGATTCTTTATTTTTTCTAATAAATAGGTGTTCTCACGCTCTTGCAGGGCGTTATTCTTCTCTAAAAGAGCGATTTGTTTTTCTAATGAAGCCGTATACCTATCTGCACCAGCATGAGATTCTTGCAGTGCTGGTTCTGGTGCGGGAACATTTTTAAGCATTTCGCCCTCTCCTGTAAGGAGCCATTGTTCATTATATTGGGGATAATTTTCAACTAATTTTAATAACCATTTAGCTTGAATATCGCTATTATTTTTAATAGCACGAGATAGAACCCCCTTACTTGCCCCTATTTTTTCTTCTAATTGTGTGATTTTAACACCCTCATTTTCAGATATTTTAATAAAAACTTCTAAAATACTCTTCATAAAAATTGAAAATTACACCCAAATAATTTGGATTTGTTGATAATTATCTTCTATCTTTGCACCAACAAAAGGAACAAAATAACGCAATGGACAAAAATAAGCAAAAAAGAGAAAAATATCACCCATTGGCAGTAAAAAAAGTTGCGGAGATATATGGATTTTCGGCGAGGTATGTTCGGCAAATCTTAAAAGGCGACCGCAAAGGGCTGATGGCAGACAATGTAAAAAGAGACTACAAACGCCTTTGCAACGATATAGACCAAACTACAGAACGAGTAGTAGAAAATATTATAAATCAATAAGGATTATGAAAAAGATTATACACAAGATTATATGTATCAAGGTATCAATTTGAAATATGTTTTTAATTCCGATAAAGCGAAACAGATTAGATTGAGAGCGAAAGAATTGTTAGAGCAAGAAGCTAACAATATTCAATACAAGTAATATAATATCGTGTCAGTGTTCCAAATACCATTTATTCCTTTTATTTAAATCAAAATTCCTCTGGCACGATATTAATTTTCAGAAATACAAGTCTTTTTATTATTTAATATTTTTTATTCACTCGGTGGCATAATGCCATTTACCACTGAGATTTTTTCAAAAAAAACAATAAGTAATGCGTACATTAAGAGAACAACTCTGTGAGGAAAGGAACAACGCATTGAAAGCGTTGGAGATGATGAAGCAAATGGAAAAGGAAAGAGGTACAAAAGTCAAATTTATTTCTAAATCAGACATAAATAAAAAAATCATTCCTACATCATCTACCCTATCAACTACTCATAGAAAAGATTATGATGGATTTGTCCAAAAGGCATTCAAAAAACAAAATTTTCTATCTAAAAGAGTTTTTTACAAAAAAATCAAGGAATACCTCGGTAAAAACACTACCAAATATCTTCTTTGTATGAAGAAGAAAAAATTAGTGCGGGAACAAGATGATATAATCTACAAAATAGTATAGCTATGAGCATTATAGATATAGCTAATAAAGTAATCCAAATCACCAATGGGGGATTGGATATAATAACGGAATTATATCCGCAGGCTGACATTCGTCAAAAATTCAAAATAAGAGAGGAACACACGCCATCTGCGAGTTTAAAACGAGGTGCTGATGGTCGGTGGCGACTGACGGATTATGGCGGAGATATTAAAAATCAAGATTGTTTCGGGCTTTATGCCTTAGAAAAAGGATTGGCATATTACGAGGCAATATTAGAAGTTGGTAGAGATATCCAGAACAGAACAGGTGCCGAGATTTTTGAGGATACCAAAAATTTCTACAAGTATGATTTCAAAGAATATCATCCGAATGAATATGTTGGGCAACTCAATCAAAACGACTTTAATTATAGAATTAAAGAATTTTCCGAATATGAGTTGAGCTTACTCGGACCATTTGTAAAGGATGAGCACTGCAAAAAGGTTAATCTATACTCTCTTGAAGAATATTGCTACCTCAATAAGGAAAAAGGTAAGGTATTCCGATTCATTGCTACAGAGAAATTCCCAATATTAGCATTTATCCACAATATGGGGAAAAGTGATGAATGGGTAAAAATATATATGCCTTGTGGTTCCAAAAAGAAATCCGATGATGGCAAAGATAGACGATTTCGTTATTTAGGAGGGCTACCAAAGGGATTCGTATTCGGTTTGAGCTACATTGAGGAATTATACCAAAAAGGCGTTGAAAACGCTATCTCTGAAAAAGCAGAAGCAGCAGGATTAGATCCCGCATTATTCAATGATAGTGTTGATTATAAATTAGATAGAATATGTATAGCTACTGGTGGCTCCGATGCTCTTAATTTAATATCTCTTGGTGAGCTAACTATCTGGCTCAATTCTGAGTCTCAGCAGGTGGATAATTTCTTGATGAAAAAATTAAAATCTATGGCTCGTGAAATCATTAATATTCCTGATAACGATGCCACAGGTAAAAATCAAGGTAGGAAATTAGCACTGGAATATTTGGATATGAAAACGCTGTGGCTTGGCGACTACTTTGAAAGAAAGACTCAAAAAGACTTCAAGGATTTCGTACGAAGTAGGCAACATCGCACGATAACCGCTGTGAGACAAGAGATTCATAGAATGTTGGATAATTCTATTCCAGCTCAATTCTGGAATACTATTATATCTGAAAAGGGCAAAACGAGATACGAATTCAATCATATGTTTGGATTCTACTTCTTGAGGCTCAATGGATTTTGCAGAATAGATGATAAGAGCAAAATGGATGGGTATTACTTTGCACGAATAAATGGGCATATCGTTCAGCAACTCAAAAACACGCAGGAAATAAAAGATTATTTCAAAAATTTCCTATGTGAAAGGCAAAAGATTAAAGGTGCTAAAGAAATACCATTTGACCTTATTAATATGATTATCACCAGCCAGAAGATGACCGATGGGCATTTGGCAAATATGCATAATCGTAAGATTGATTTTACAGATTTTGGAATTGATTATCAAGATTTTTTCATTGGTAATAGAGTATTTCGTGTGCAAAAATCAGGGGCAAGTGAGTTATCTGATGGTAATTGTTTTGTTCTTGAAAATCAATTGATTAATAAATTAATTGAGGAGGAAACCGAGTATCAAATGGACAATTATGATATCAAGAAATTTCAAATAGATACTCCTTATTTCTCCATTACCAAAAACGGCAATAATCTTTACAATATAGAAATAAAAAACAATCAATGTGATTTCCTAAACTACCTAATACAGGTGTCAAGAATACATTGGAATAAAGAAAGAGACGCATATATAAATGCGGGGTATACCGAGGATGATTTTTACGAAAAAACGAAATTTAAAATAACGAGCAATTACCTAACCCAAGAGGAAAATCAGGAACAAATGAACCATTTGGTCAATAAGATATACACATTTGGTTATTCTGCTCACCGCTTCAAAGATCCATCCAGACCTTGGGTAGTATTCGCAGCAGATAACGCCGTTATAGAAGATGATGTGGCTGAGGGTGGTGCTGGTAAATCATTATTCTTTGAGTCTATGAGATACTTTATGTGTCGCCACGATATTGATGGTAAAACGGATATAGATACCGATAAATTTCTTTTCGAGGGGGTTACTCAACACACGGATTTTGTGCTATTTGATGATGTTCGCAGGAATTTCAAACTGGAAACATTCTTCTCGGCTATTACTTCCAAATTAATTGTCAATGAGAAATACGAGGCTAAGGTTAGCCTGGCGTTTAGAAACTCTCCAAAATTTGGTGTATCAACCAATTATGCTATCAGAGAGCAATCTGGTTCTTTTGTTCGTAGGAGGTTAATGATGGGATTTTCCGATTATTACCACGCATCAAATGAGGAAAGAAACGCACGGACACCAAAGGATGATTTTCATCATAATTTGTTCCTGGATTGGGATAGAGACCAATGGTTTGTATTTATCAATTTCGTATTCCAATCTCTACAATTCTATTTATCCTCAGGTGAAAAAATCGAGGCACCAGCAGGTAATATGTTAATGAGAGCTTATCTATCCGAAATGGGTAATGTATTCATAGATTGGGCTGAAAACTATATCCCGAATAATGTTGATAAGGATTTGCTCAAAGATGATGTATTGGAAGATATGAGGAAAAACAATCCTATTATGTCAAAATGGACTTCTAATGCTTTCAAAAAGAAAACGAATATTTGGTGTAAGATGAACAACTACGAATTCCAAGATAGAATAATTCGAGATATAGTGGTAAAAGACCCTCATGGCTACCCAATGTACGAAAATGGCGTGCAGAAAAAACAATCTAAGGAACATATCCGATTCACCAAAATAGGAATAGAAAATATAAATCAACCAGATATTTTTGATGAAATATGATTTGGCACGAAGAGTTTCCTCCAAGCCGTTTGGAGATTAAAAAGAGATTTGGATATCTATCATTCCAGTGTTCATTGATTAATATAGATGTCTATGGATTAGAAATAATTAAGCACGAAGATTATATCATTCTGTTGTATCAAGGGAATAAAAAAGTGGGATTCATTAATGAGTGTAAGAAACTAACTGAGGAACAAGTCTTTAAACTTTACAAAACAATCCCATCGGCAAATGAGCTATACGAATTCTCTGAAAAACACTTCGATAAAATCAAAATCTACAAACCTGAACCTAATAATTTTATATTCATCTCGGACGATGTAGTCACCACAAAATCCGTATTAAATAAAACAAAAAAAGAATTAAATAATGAAAACAGAAATAATCAGAAGGGGGAAGATAAGAATAAAAAAATATTATAATAATGAAAATATTGTAGATAAAACAGAAATATTAAATGATATAGGCGTAACAACATTGACTTCTACAATTTACCCCGATGGAAAGACATTAAAAGAAATGATATTGTATTATGATAATGGCAGCATCTGGCAAGTTGATTCTCATAACATGGCAGGAGAAATGACTTCAAAAATAATCTATGATAAACAAGGCGTAATAATTGAACAATACCTACCAACGAATAAACATTAAAAAATAAAATAAAAATTATGACAAAAGAAGAATTAAAAGAGTTATTTAATGCATGGTTAGATGGAAAAACAATTCAATTTTATCAAACATATAAAGAAAAATGGGTTGATGAAAAAAATCCAATTTGGGATAACAAATTCAAATACAGAGTTAAGCCTACAAAGATAGAATTTAAAGATTGTAGTTTTAATGACGAGGAATATAGCGTTGATACTTTCGGTAGAATAAGTGATCATGAAACTGCATCTTTTAGTATTGAAGATCGAACCAATTTTATTAAAGACAAAGAAATAGCAGAAGCCTATGCAGTATTGCCTCAATTAATTAGACTTAGAGATGAATACAATGAGGGATGGAAACCTGATTGGGAAATTGAATATGTTAAATATTACATAAAAGTTTATAAGAATAAGTGGCATTTAGACTATCATTCTTCAGCTCATTGTCTTTTAGCTTTCAAAACAGAAGAAACAAGAGATAGATTCTTTGAAGACCACAGAGATTTAATAGAAATAGCTAAACCTTTCTTATAAAATTATGAAAAAACAAGAAATATTTAAATTAGGAGATAGAGTATTTGATATAATGTATGGATGGGGAGTTGTAGAAGAACTACACCAAGACGAAGAGAGAAGTTATCCTTTAATTGTTCGGTTTCCAGGTTTTGACACATTATATTATACTCGTGATGGTAAATCAAATACATCAGATTCTCACCCAATATTATCCTTTACAGAATATGGATTTGATAATAGATTTAGTCAAGAAAGACCTATAAACTATGAAGAATATATAGGAAAGTGGGGTAAATTTTGGGGTGATAGAATTAAAGAATATATTATTAGTAGGTTAGAAAGAGCTACACCTGAAGGATTTAAGTCAAATACATCTTTTATACTATATGATAATTTTGAACCTCTTACAGAAGAGCAAATTAAAACACTAAATTTAAAATAATATTCAATAAATATGCTTAACAACAAGATAACAAGTTATATAGACTTAGAGGATAATATCACAATAGAAATATCATTTTGTGTAGATAAATATTTTAAAACTTTAATAAATAATGATTATTATGATGGATATGTTGCCATATCAATTGATGATAAGCAAGTTATATTTTGGGATAATATCAATTACTTTATAGATAATTCTTTAAGATATATACAATTAGGTTGTACGAATGAACTTATAAACAATGATATATTAGACACAGAAACTATCATTGAAGATATTAAAAATGAAGTAGATAGAATTGTAGAGTTATTTAATAAAAAGCCTGAATTAACCTCTATATCATCTAATGTATCATCTACCCTATCAAGACCTGCACATTATGGAGGAGAGGGTAACCCCTTTGAAGCAATAAAAATAATCCACCACTACAACTTAAACTTTAATTTAGGGAATATCATAAAATACACTTTAAGGTGTGGTAAAAAGGATGAAGCTATTAAGGAATTAGAAAAGATAAAACAATACGCAGATTTTGAAATACAAAGATTAAATAAAACAATCGATAATGAAAGATAATGTACTAATATTTAACAAATTAGGGTTTCTATCAAATTTAGTAATAGAACTTAACGACCAGTTGGAAAATACCAATGTATATAAGCAGGCTCTGAAAATGCACCTGAAAGGAGCCGTTAAAGAACTTGAAAAAATAAGCAATCATCACGGCAAGGCTTACATAGGTAAAGAAGGTGTAAAGCAAGCCAACGGAGAGGAAATATCCAGCGATAATATCTATAATATAACCTCCAAAGCCTACGACTATCTATTCAACAAGCAACCCTACAAAATCGTAGTTATAGCTGAATTAGTGAAGAAATTAGAAGAAAACAATGATATAGATTGGGAAAATTATAGCGTAGAATTTAAACCATTACAACAATAATATTTTAATTTTTATACAATGAATAAAGGACAACTCTATTACGGCTCTATCAATTATGATAAATTGATTAGCGATTTAAGAGAAGGGAAATTAAAAACCTTCAAAACTGATAAAGGTAAAAGACTCATCAATGTAAATGTCTATATCTCCCAAGAACCTAATGAATACGGCTATCACGGCTCTATTTCAGTACCTTATAAAGACGAGTATGTTGAGGATAAGAAGAAAAATCTATACATCGGCAGTCTAAAATTATCACAACCAAGCATCGAGGAAACAGGTGCCGAGGACTTTAAAGATATAGAAGATGATTTACCATTCTAAATACTGATATTATGACGCAATTAAGATTATTTTTTACGGGATTCTTACAGGTATTCCTTGTCGTTCTCAACACTTATTTTATCTCCAAAGATTCGGTATTAGGCTTAACAATATGTGGATTTGGTATATCTTTTATTTGGTCTCATAATGTGAGAAAAGTTGCATTCGGAAATCAAATGGATAGAATTATTTACTCCACAGGAGCAATGATAGGAAGTGTTGCAGGATTTCATTTAGGGAAAATATTGTTACATTAATTTTTTATATTTTTTTCCGCTGGTGAGTTTTTCTCATCAGCGGTTTTTTATTTCTTCCCCACAGAATTCTCTTTTATTATTATTTTTTTTATTTATCCCTTAGACTTTTTAGAAATAAAAGTGTAAAAGTGTAAGTTCATAATAAATATAGGCTTAACTTATTGATTATTAGTATTAAATAAAACTTACACTTTTATTTTTAAAAAGTGTAAGTCCTTAAAAAACTTACAGAAAATTCTGTAAGTTTTCAGAGCCTTACAAAACTTACAAAATGCTATTTTTCGCTCCTACACTTTTTGTTTTTACATAACTAATTGATTTTCAGTGTGTCCTACAAACTTACAGAACTTACACTTTATTTTTCACAAAAAAAAATAAGTAGTGTTGCTTTTTTACTAAAAAATTAGCTCTTTTGTAAAAATTAGGAATATGAAAATGACTATTGATTTACCCGTTAGTGAACCGATGATGCTTTTTTTAAAACATCGTTATGGTGAGGAATACGAAGTTAATATGAAAGATTGGTTGGGAGTGATGGTTAGCTCTATCCTTACGAAAAAATCTAACTACCAAGCGGAATCCGTCGGTACAATAAAAGATACCGAGAAATACTCGTCTACTTATCGTTTGATATTGTCCTGGTCAAGTTGCGAGAGACACGGGATATTTCTTTCTCAATACAGAGAGAAGTTACTTCGCAAATGTATAGAAGAGCTATTCCGAAGTACGCTGTATGATATAATGGAGATGAATAAACAAAATTATGATATTGACTACAAGACCACGCTCAATCAAATGTTAGAGCATTATGGTATTTGTGATGCCGAGCACTCTCAATATGCAGACGCTCTTATTCGTGGTTTTTTCCGAAAAAGGAAATAACATTTGTTAATTTTTTTCAAAAAAAGATATGAAATGATAATAAATAATAACCCAAATAATAATTTCAGAGAAATTAAAAAGATTTATATCTTTAAAAACGATGTACTGAATCCTATATATTTTTATGATAAAACAACAGACTCCCAAGATGCTATATCCGAGATAGAAACCTCGAATATATTGGTTATTAACAATGTTATCCCAGAGGATTTTCATAAGAGTATTGTTACAAAATCAGTTAATGGTAATATATATTATGAAGTAAATATATCTATTGATTTGTACGATTTACATAAGGATAAAATATTAGAACTCAATGAGTTATTTAATAAAAAAGGGTTCGGTATATGTTATGAAACACAAGAAGAACAATATGTGATAGGCAACGAAGACGAAGCGTTAAGTATTAATATTATTGACAATATAAAAGAAAATGGGCGTGGTGAAGACTATATAACCATAGCAATATCTGGGGAAACGATATATCGACCGATTATTCATACTATTATTTGATTAAACTGCTAATTTTCAGCAGTTTTTTTTGTCATATGATAAAATCTATAAACTTCATTTATTTGCGATAAAAGAAATTATGATAGGTTTAAACACATTTATAAATGTACCTCTCGCTATTGAAATGGAATATTTGCAAGCTATCATTCCTACGATGATAATTGAGTATAAAAACTCTGCAATTATTTCTGCAAGAGAGATAGAGATACAATTTGCGAATAGTATTAACAATCAATACGAATTAAAAAATGGTGTAAAGACGCCAGTGGTAGTTGATATTTTAGGTGCTATCACAAAGTATTCATCTTGGTCTGGCGTAGGAACCACTTATATAGGACATATTCTTCGTGCTTTGGATACAGACGAGGATGTTTCGGGCATTGTTCTTAATATTGATAGCGGTGGAGGGATGGTCTCTGGAACGGCGGAACTCACTAATATTATTAAGAATCTGCAAAAACCGACTATTTCCTACACGAGCGGTTATCAATGCTCGGCAGCACTGGATATTGCCTCTGGGTGTGATTATCATATGGCGAGTCCTTATGCGGATTTGATTGGTTCTATCGGCACGATGTTATCCTATCAGGATTTTTCTGCGATGTTTGAGAAATGGGGAGCGAAAATATACAATTTGTATGCTCCACAATCGACGGAGAAAAACAAAGAATTCCGAGAGTTGATGAAAGGTAATGAGGAATTATATAATGAGAGATTAAAAGTTCTCGCAGATGATTTTATTACAAGGATGAAAGAAAATTATGGTTCCGACCTGAAAGACGACGGCAAGGTGTTTAAGGGGAAAACTTATACTCCACAAGAAGCACTGGCAATTGGTCTTATTGATGAGTTAGGAACGATAGATGATGCATTAGCTAAATTTTAAAATACTTTATATATGGTAAAATATCCCAAAATCACACAGGTGCTTGGTCTGGTGGCAATAGACCTCCATTCCAACTTATTTGGCAACAAACAGCCATTTGCAAAATTCACAGAAGAGGATTTAGCAAAAATAGAAAATGCCCTTAATGAAATCCCAAATGTGGAAGAAAAAACAAAAGAATTAAAAGAACAAGTAGAACAGCTTACTGAAATCAACAAAGCTCATCAAGAGCAAGGAGAATTGATTGCAGAGGCAGTGAAAAATGCCATTGAAACGGCAGGCTTGGAGCAACAAGAGTCTTTAGCTGAGAATATCGTATTGCTCGGTTCGAAGTGCAAAGAATACGGAGAAAGTAACGAGAGACACTCTATTGTTAATAATAATGGCTCTGAAGAACCTATCGATGGTTTAATTAATGGCTATTTTGATCCAAATGACGAACACAATAAATTCTTAAAAAACTTAATTTAAAAAATGGCAAACAACACTTTAAAAACTGACGCAATCAAAAACGAATTAGTTAGATACATTGCTACTCAACCGAAGTTGATGCAGTTGGCAGTGCTATCTCAAGATGTATTGTTGAACAAGTATTCCAGAACCATCACAAAGGTTAAGGGTCACTATCCAAATGTATCTTCTTTGATGAGTAATGTGGTGCAAATCTTTGAGTCTAAGAAATTTACTCCGTATGGGCAAATTTCATTCTTAAATAAGACACTCACAAACTATCATCAAAAGATTGATTTTGAACTTGACCCAGCAGAGATCTTGGGAACTTGGTTCGAGAGTGCCTACGATGAATCTAAGGGCGTTAAAGATAAGTCTATCTCTAAATTAGCGATACAAATGCTACAAGAGAAGATTATTGACGATGTTAATTACTTATCTATCCACGGGAAATATGATGCTTCTCAGAGAGGAAGTGCTACTCCTACTTTTGGGACTTCAATGGATGGATTAAACGAAGTACATAAGAAGTTGGCATCGAATACAGATAATCCAGTATTCTCTATACCAGGTGATGCTATTACTTCTTCCAATGTGGTAGATGTAGTTACTAACTTTGAGAAACAATTGCCGTCTTTGATGAAATCTAAGGTGAAAACTTTGTTTATGAGTGCTTCTGACTTGGAGAATTACCAAATTGCTTACGAAGATAGATTTGGGCAAAACAAATTCCAAGACTCTGCCACAAGAACAAGACTTGGCAAGAGAGAAATCGTGGGTCTTCCAGGACTTACTCAGGGAACAATCGTTGCTTCCGTAGATGGAAACTTACTTAAATTAATTGACGAAGTAGATAACCCAGCGTCTATCAGTGATATTCAAGTTCACGATAGAATTCTTCGTGTGTATGGAGAATTTACATTGGGATATGATTATGCATATAACCCACTTGTATATATGCATACTGCGGATGGCTCTAAACACAGAGGTCTCAATAATACAGAACTCAATAAATTGATTTATCCACAAGAAGAATTTTGAATAGATGATAGAGAAGCCTATACCAAAGGTTTTTCTATTGGATTTAGTTAATTAGGTGGAAAACCACCTGATTAACTTTATAAATAATTGATATTATGGAAGATACAAAAGTTATTACTGAAACAGAAGATACAAAGGCTATTTCTGAAACAGAAGGAATATTTGAGTTTAATGGAGAAAACTATCAATTCTCCGAAGATGCACCAGAATATATTCGTATAGATGGAGAGATACTATCTCAGCAGGAAATATCAGCGTCTGAAGATGCATTGTTACAACTCATCGGAGGAGGAAGTGTATTAATAAAAAAAGTAAAACATTAAAAAAATAAAAATGGCTAATTGTTTTGATAATGTTCCATTTGAGAACATAGAAATTTGCCCGAATGAAGAAATTGCGGGCGGTATTACCACAAGACTATATTATGCTCCTTGTGATTATTTTGAGCGATTTGATTTGCCGACTTCTACCACTGATTTTGAAAGTCGTGTTGTACTACCACAGAGTGCTATTGCTTTCAAAGCTGGTAAAGGATGGAAGCATATCAGTATCCAAAGGGATTTAAACGAGATTAAGACTTCGCTGTTGGGGAATGTATCCAATAAGAAGTCTAAGGTAGAAACAGACTTCACTATTCCAGGTTTCAGACCAAAGGTTTTAGGATTTATAGATGCCTATAAAAACACTCCGTGCGTATATGCATTTGAAGACCTAAATGGTCAGGTGATAATTGTAGGTACGAAGAAAATCGGTGCTTACATAGAGTCCGCAGAAACAACAACTGGTAAGAAGTTGGAAGACGATTCAGGAGCTAATGTTAAGATTTCCGCAAGTGTAAAAGCGTTATTTTACAAAGGTGAAATCTCCTCTGAGGCTACCACATTGACTTCTGCACCAGCATCAAGTGTAAGGGCTCAAGTATAAAAAATATAAATTATTGAAATTGAGAGCCTAACCGCTCTCATTTTTTTTAATAGAATAAGAAATGAATATTAATCAGCACGAAAAACTTATAAACGAATTTATAAATAGAGGGGGGAACAAGAGAGTTGTAGATGGGCTTCGTGCATTTTCATTGCAAAATTATGCGAGATTAAAATATGAACTGAGCAAGTTAGGAAGTCCAGAGCCTACCGCCGAGCCAATAGTATCGGTGAAAGTTGTAGAAAAGAAAAAACATATAAGGAAGGGATTTAATGATTTAATTTCTGAATATCCACCCGAGTTGCACCCAGTGTATTCTAAAAGATTAGAATTGTGGCTCTCTATTTGTTCTCTGAAACTCCAACTTAATGAAGAAAGTAATGAGAGCAAAGCCTTTGATATACAATTGGATATATATGGGAAATTTAAAGAATTAGACCATTATCAGCGGATGCTATCACACTATAAGGATACCAAGCGGATAATGATTCCTGAGACGGAAAAAAAATTTAGCAATTTATCCAATCTACAATTATTGAAGATGCAGAATAATCTTCGTGCAAGTATAACAAGAAGGCAACAGACAATAGACCGCAAAGAAAAAGCATTGGGAGACAACCCAACACATAAGGAGCTGAACTCTATTAATCTGAAAAAGGAAAGGCTCCAAGAGAAAATAAATGAATTGTTTGAATGTGAGAAATTTTTAAAAAATGAATAATATTTTATCGCCATTAGAATGGCATACAACACAACGAAAAGTGAGAGAATTGGTTCCGTGTGATTTCAACCCAAGAAGCATCACAGATACGGAGCTTAAACGCCTGAAAGAGAGTTTGGAAAAATTCAATTTGGTAGAGATACCTGTTATTGATATAGATAATACACTCATTGCAGGACACCAAAGAGTGGCTGTACTCTTTATGTTGGAGAGAGGCGAGGATGAAATAGATGTGAGGATACCAAATAGGAAACTCACAGAGGAGGAATTTAAGGAGTATATGCTCCGCTCTAATATCAATAATGGGGAGTTTGATTGGGAAAAGATAGAAGAGTTTTTCCAAGATATCGACCTTGATTTAATAGGAATGGATACGGACGCCTTTGATGATTTTTTGAGTCAGAATGCATCGCAACCACCTGAGGAAGAGGGAGATTTTGACGCTACGATATACGAAAAATATGAGACCGCAGAAGGTGATTTGTTTGAATTAAAATCCATTGATAAAGGAATTACTCATAGATTTATGTGTGGAAGTTCCACAGACTCCGAGAATTGGGATAAGGTAATGAACGGAGATAAGTTGGATTTACTCCTCACAGACCCTCCGTATAATGTTGATTATCAAGGAGGGACAAAAGATAAAATGAAAATCAAAAATGATAAGATGAGTAATGATAGTTTTCATCGTTTCCTTTATGATTTCTTTGTTAATACCTATGTTTTTTCTAAGGCAGGAGCTCCCGTTTATGTGTTTTATTCTGATTCCGAAGCAATTAATTTCCGAAAGTCAATGCTCGATGCGGGGTATAAGATTTCCGCAACATTGATCTGGGTGAAGAATTCATTTGTACTTGGTAGGTTAGATTATCATATGCAACACGAGCCTATTATCTTTTGTGAGGAGACTATTCCTGATGAGATAGAGACGCACCGCTCATTGGTGTATGGATGGAATGCAGACGGAGCTCATCCGTGGTATTCGGATAGGAAGCAAAGTTCTATTTTGAGATTTGATAAGCCACTACGAAATGCCGACCATCCAACAATGAAGCCACTGGATTTGATTGGTTATTTGATAAAGAATTCCAGCAAGCAGAAGGATATCGTGGCGGATGGATTCCTTGGTTCAGGCTCTACACTGATAGCGTCGGAGCAGAATTGGAGGCAGTGCCGAGGATTCGAGTTGGACACAAGATTTTCGGATGTTATTGTCCGCAGGTGGGTAGCTTATATGAAAGAAAATAAGTTGAAATATGAAGTACGGAGGAATGGAGTAAAACTTTCTGAAAAAGATATTGCTAAATTCAATAAAAAGTAATATATTTGCACCACATATATTACAATATTTTTTGTTTAACAAGAAGTTAAACCAAGAAGAGAAGCTCTATATTTCGGTATAGAGCCTCTTTTTTTTTATTAAAAAAAAACCAGCACAAACTTCGGACAAAGAAGTTTCAGAAGCAAATAAAAAGGCATTTATTTTTTGATTTTTTTTCACTTTTTTTTATTAGTTAATTATTAGTTAAATACCTGAAAATAAAGCGATTATAATTTGCAAGGAATGAAATACTTACTTACCTTTGTAGTGTAAATAAAAGGAAATCAATAAGTTATGGAACTACAAAGAATTTTGAATAGCAATATTACTAAAATTGCAAAAGGTAAGGAACTTTACTCATTAGGATATACACGCCATCAAGTGGCAGATTTGCTATGTAATGGGAATTTTGGACACGCTCATAATATTTGGAGAAAATGGGCACAGGGAGCGAATCAAATGATAGTGGAAGCACCTATATCAGTAGCAGGTTATAATTTTGTTTTTGATAGAACCTTTGGTGTGGAGATAGAGGCTTATAATGTTAATAAAACATCTTTAAAAAATACACTTAATGAATTGGGCATCAATATTGTAGAAGAATATTATAACCACGATACGAGAGGACACTGGAAAATAGTTAGAGATGCATCGATATTAGGTAATGCATCTTGTGAAATCGTAAGTCCCGTATTGAAAGGTGCTGATGGATTGGAGCAATTAAAGAAGGTGTGCATTGCTCTCAACAAGATAGGAGCAAAGATTAATAAGACTTGTGGTTTGCATATCCATTTAGGAGTGAGTGATTATGATACTGATAATTTTAAAAATTTGTTGAAATCTTATATCAATGTTGAAAACGAAGTGGATAAAATGATGCCATCTACACGACGAGGAAACTCTAATAAATATTGTAAAAGTCTGAAAATGAATAAAACAGCTACATTAATGAAAAGGAAAATAGACGAGGCAACAGGTATCGAGAATTTGGCTGATAGTGTGTTCTCTGGCGGAAGGTATTTTAAGGTGAATATCCAGTGCTACCGCAGACAAAAGACGATAGAATTCCGTCAGCATAGTGGTTCGGTGCAATACTCAAAAATCAAGAATTGGATATTGATTTGTGCAAGAATGGTTGATTATGCGAAGAAGATAGGAGAATTTGATAATTTAAATACTATATTAAATGAAAGTTTGCAAGAATATGTATCAGATAGACAGGTGGATTTGGTTGCATAACCAAATCCAAACTTTTCCGTATATTTGCTCCATGAGAGTAAAATTTAAAGATAATGGCGAGGAAGTAACATTCTTAACCGCCGAAGAATTAGTTAATTATATGAGGAAAACCTCATTTGACCCTGAGGAGAATAATGCCAGCTATATGGTGGGATATGCCCGCAGGTCGGTGATTATTGCGGATGAAGATATCCGTGCTACGAGTGAGAAAGAGTTTGTGGAAGACTTGCTGAAATACAAGCACATAACGATAATAGATGGGTATTCTGCTAACTAAGAAGAACCATTGCAAACATATAACAAAGAAAGTTCATACGCAAGTGAGGCAACATTTATTTTGATTTTTTTTATACCCTCCCCCGCACCCCCACAGGTGTGGGGCTTTTTTGTCTTTTGATTTTCAGCGTAAAAGGTGTTTTATTGCCTTTATGGAATTGATGAAATTTAGTAAAGACAGCAGTTTTGCGAAGATACAAGCGAGCTATTTGGACGAGGACTCGGTTGTTCTTTCGGATAAGCAACAGAAGATAAAAGCACGCCTGAGCCACGCCTGGGCTTTGCGATTGAATAATAAATATTCTCCTCACCAGGTGATACATTTATTGATGAAGGAACACGGCATTAGCCAAGCTACCGCCTATCGAGATTATAAATGGGCGATGCAAATATATGGTGAGTTGGACTCTACGAACCTCGCAGCGGAGAGGCAGATGCTCAAAGAGGCGTTTTGGAATGCCTACCAGAAGGCAGTGAAAGCGGGGAACCTTGATATGGAAATTAAGGCACTGAAAGAATACCGCTCGTTATTTAATTTTGATGAAAGTGAAAATCAAATAGACCCTAACAAGATACAGGCACACGAGTACAGGATTAATCTTGTGCGATGGGCTATACCGAAGATTGACTCTATGTTCTCTGGTGGTGTTGCCGACTTTAATAATCTTGATGTGGAAGATGTAGAATTTAAAACAATAGAAAAAGACGACGATGGGGAGGATTAGGAAAGATGTAAGTAATATGATAAAGCCTATTAAGAAGATAGAGCTCAACTTGATGCAGTATTTGGCTATATTAGCTAATCAGCGTTATGGTATTAAGAATATTAATGTAGAAGCAGGTAGGGCAGCGGGTAAATCTACTATTCTCGGTTGGTTTGTAAAAGAAGCAGTTAGGCAAATGCCACGCTCTACGGGAGTAATCGTCGGGGAAACATTCGTGCAGATAAAGACGAGGACACTGCCATCCACGAAAGAAGGTATGGAGATGTTCGGATTGTTTGAAGGTTATGATTATGTTGTTGGGAGATGCGGGCAGAAGGAAGGATTTGAGATGCCATTCCAGGCACCTGATTCGTGGGCAAATGTTATCCACTTTCGAAATGGAGCTATTGCCGTTATGGTATCGTTGGATAATCCCAATTCTGGTCGTGGTCTCAACTCGTATTGGGTAATGGGCGACGAGGCAGCACTACTGACCTATGATAGGCTCTATAATAATGTTTTGACAACCAACAGGGCAGTGAAACCTCAGTTTAAGAATAAGTCAATGCTCAATGCTACTATCTTTACTTCATCGGTGGCGATGACGGAGAAGGGAGCGTGGTTCACCGAGAGAGAGGATAAAGCGAAGAAGAACCCGCAGAAGTTTGCCTTTTTGAAATTTAACTCATTGGTTAACAAGCATAACCTTACCGATGGGTGGATTGAGCAGATGAAGGAGGAGGCACTCTCCCAGATACTATTTGATGCGGAGATTATGAATATCCGCCCGAGAGGTATTGCCGAGGGATTCTATGCACAGCTGAATAAGAATAGACACTATTATTCCTACCAAGATGATACAGAGATGATTGGAGAGATGACGGCGAACTTCAAGCCCAGCTGTCGCTATAACACCGATTTGGTTCGTGGTGTTCCCTTGCAGTTTAACCTTGACTTTGGTGGTCGTATCAATTGTGGTACTATTTCCCAATACTTGCATTCTCTTAATGAAGTGCGATTTATTAAGGAGTTTTTTGTGAAGACTCCGAAGAAGTTGTCTGATTTGGTAGAGCAGTTTATTGATTATTACGAGCCACACAAAGCCTCGTGCAATGTAGTGCATCTCTATCACGACCGCTCTGGATACAAGCAGGAAGCCAACTCTAAGACTACTCTTGCCGAAGATGTGGAGAATATGCTCAAGAGAGCAGGTTGGCGAGTAATCAATAAGACGCCGAATACCAATAACCCCTCCCACATTGATAAATGGCGATTGATAAATGAAATGTTATCCGAACAGAATAAAGACTTGCCGATGATTCGTATCAATGAAAGTCGTTGTCCTAATCTCATTATCTCAATGGAAAATGCACCACTTACCGACAATGACGCCTTTAAGAAAGATAAATCCTCCGAGCGGAGCTATACAATACCGCAGGAACATGCCACCCACTTCTCCGATACCTTTGACTATAATCTCTACTGGCAATTCTCTCACATTATAGACTATCAATACACGAATTCTTTTTTTATCAGCAATCTAACTTAATCCTCATCTATTGGTGAGGATTTTTCATATTTCGGTGAATTTTAAATCTGTAATTATGAGAAACTCTAAGGCGCCTGGGCAGGCTCGGGTGGATTTTTTAATAAAATTATTCTCTTATATCTTTATAATAATTTGATTGTCAATGTATTATATTTTTAAAAATGAGAAATAAAATAGTTTTCCGTTGTTTTTATTGATTGTCTTTGTGGGTGGGGTGTGTTTTTTGGTTCTTTGTGGTATGGAAAACACTATTTTTTTAAGCGAAGTTCTGGAAAAAATGAAAAAACTCGACGAGCGAAAAAAACCCGTCCCCTTTACTCTTTCGGTACGCTCTTTTAATATGCAAAACAAAATCGGCGGAAAAATTATCCGCTACGAAAACGCCACGCTGATGCAACCTCCAAAAAAAATCAGCCCATCAAGGTTAAAGATAGACCGACCCTTTAAAAATCCTAACCACTGGATAAACCGCACACGGAATATCAAGACGCCCGCAGGTATCAAGAAAATACATATCATCTTTATCCACGAGTTCAATGGATTGCGGGTGATCTATTAGCCCCTCCCCCGCACCCCCACGATGCCTCTTGCCGTTTGTCATTTCATAATCAATTAATTTTCAGTTTTATTGCAGAAATATTTAACTGCAATGAGGAAAATCACAAACGATATATATGCCGTGTCAGGTGGCGGTATAGTCCGTTTTTCTGGTCAGCAAAAAACAAAAGAAACGCCACACTCCTACCCGAAGATATACCCCGAGACTACCGATACCGACGACTGGTGCAATTGGGGCGAGGATAACCTTTACCCTAAACGATTGATGGAGAAGGTGGAAAAAGTAGGTGCAGCCACAGGCGGACTCGAAATTCTCATCTCCGCACACTATGGCACAGGCATCAAGATTTACGAACTATTTGAAACCGAGGGCGATGCAACTTTCAAGGAGAGGATACCCTCCTCCGTACCAGAAGTCTATGATTTCTTCGATAGAACGAATTTCGACCTGGTCATTTCCGATATTATTGCCGATTACGAGACCTTTGGAGTGGCATTCCCAGAGTTCATTTTGTCACCAAATGGGAATATCATCATCTCCGTAATGAGGCATAAGGCTAAGGACTGCCGTTTCCAAAAACCAAAAAATGGAGTGATAGAAAAAGTATTAATAAACTCCGCTTGGGGCGAATCCACCTTTAAAAAAGAAGATACCATCGCCGTGCCGTGCTTCTCAATGAACCTTTCACCAAATGAAATAAAGGCAGAGTGCCAGAAAAGAGGCATACGCAAGTTCATCGTGCCTATTGTTAATACCCTTACCATCGAGAAGGTATACCCCAGCGTGGGCTGGCACTCGGCGTATAAGTCTGGTTGGATAGATGTCGTACTCTCTATCCCTGAGTTTAAGAAGTTTATGTACGAACAACAATTCAATTTTAAGTATCTCATCCATATTGCTGATGATTATTTCCTCCATAGATATGGAAGAGACGAATGGGAGCAGTTCGACTCCGAGAAGAAAGAGGCTCTCCGTGAGGAACTTATCTCTAAAATCGACGAAGAGATGAGAGGTACAAAGGCAGGCGGGAAATCCATCATCTCCCCTTTTTTCAGAGACAAAAACACGGGAGAGCTCATCAAAGGAATACAGATTGACGAAGTCCCACAGACGCTCGCAAGTGGAGAATTCCTCCCTGACGCATCGGCGGGTAACTCCGAAGTACTATTTGCTATGGGGGTAGACCCCGCTCTGTTGGGGGCTGGCGTACCTGGTGGCAAAAACCTCAGTGGCTCAGGCTCCGACAAGAGAGAGGCTTATACTATTCTCTGCTCTCGCCTACCACGAAAGCACGCACGCACGCTATTTGTGTTTCGTATCATCCAAAAATGGAATGGGTGGAATCCCGACCTCGTGGCGAAATTCCCTAATATCAATTTGACAACTTTGGACAAAAACCCCAACGGACAAACCAAAGTGATTAATTAATTTTTTAAAAAAAACATTTGTTAGCTATGGACAATTTATTAACAAGAGAAGAAATCCAAGAATTAGTAAAACTTCCTAATAATTTTGATATACGATTGATAGACCAAGAATACGGCTTCCTATCGAAGATATTCCCCATTATTTCGGAAGAAGTATTTAACGAACTGAAAGAGAGCCACTCTACGATATTCAGGATGATAGCAAAGGCAGGGATATTGTATTCCTTTGTCCTTGATATTCCTAAAATAAAAGTGCATATCTCTAATTATGGACTCGTGCAATTCGAACAAAATAAAACAAGAAATGCCAATTGGTGGGATATCAGAGATTTGGGATTGTCTTGGGTGAAGAAGGCGGATTTGTACCTCTCAGCAGGACTATATCAATTGTCGGCAACTCAATATAAAGACAGGATTCCCTTTTTTAAAACAGAAAATCCATTGGTGAGCTTCTGGAATTTTAATAATTATTATTCCCTGAACGATTCCGTTTCCGTGTATGAAAAACTACTCCCCCTATTGCAGAAAAATTATGATAAACTGATAGAATTGTTCTCTCCGTGTGGGATAGATACCTTGCTTGAAGATGCTTTTTTGAAAAACAAACTCGCTGAATTCGTGATGGATAGAACAATAATAGACGCTATGGACTTACCCTATCTATCATTCATCTCCACAGGAATAGCCTTGCAATACGAGGAGCTCCCTTGGCAAAAATCCGTAGTGATTTCTGTGAAAGATATAGACTTCATACGACAAAGGCATATCTCTAACACTGGCGACACTATGAAGCTGATATTTAATTATTTAAACGCTCATAAGGACAAATTCCCTTGCGTCGGCGAAATAAAGAACACCTCTGGACTGAAAGTAATATCCAAAAAGAGCGGATTGTACCTATAATTAATTGTCTTACAATTTTTTCTCCCTTAGTTTTATTTTTGACGAAAATGATTGATACCATTGACATTTTAGATTGTTACGGCGAAAGTCTCGGAGGAGTGGCTCATAGAATTTGGGTCGCTTCTGCGGATTTCGTGCGAACTAATATCTCGGAAAATGTGAGGAGCCTACAACGGAATGAGTTAAGAATCAACGGCGACCACCTTATGTTTGTGGATTGTATGCTCTCTGAGAATTTCCTCGTTGAGAAATCCATCGGTGCCACACGCAGGCGAAAGCTCATCACAGAGCTTAACTTCTCCATCAGGGAAGTCTCTGCAAGAAATTTGGGATTTGTCAGCAATGCAAGAAACTATCCGCTGATATTCTTGATAGCAGACAACAACGGCAATATTTGGGTGATGGGTACGCACCAAAACCCAGCATACCTCACTAATCACGAGGCGAATACGGGTAAAAAACACGAAGAAGATAGTATCATAAGATTAACTTTCTCCGCCAATACAGAGCTGAGAAATTACACCGCCACGATGGACGATATTCCCGAGATAAAAACAACCAATGGTAGCTTCGGAAGAGGATTTAGATAACGAAAAACAAACAGAATGAATGACTTTTTACACGAATATGTATTCCCCCATTTCAGCACTTTCATCAGTGCCGTGCTTACGGGATTTGCAGGTTTTATCTTTGGAAAAAGAAAACAAAACGCTGAAACTGAGACCATTGAAGCCAATAACGACAGCATAGAGATTGGCAATGCGGACAAGATTATATCCGTATATCGCAACTCCCTGGACGACCTTACCAAACGATACGAGGACAAATTCAAGGAAGTAACGGAGCTCTACGAAAACAAAATACAGCTCCTGAAAGACGAAATAGCAGTATTGAAGAGCCTCAATGATTCCTACAAAATAAAAATCCAAGAATTGGAAAAAAGAAATTAATAATGAACAAAATAATATTCTTTCTGCTATGTATCCTTTGCTCTTGTATCAGTAGAAAAGTAGCTCTGGAAAAACACCAAGAAACACAAACAACCACCGAGCAAAAGAAAGAAGTGCAGAGGATAGATAGCACCGCAAAAATATCCATCCGCAAAGACCAAAAGCTCACCAATCAATACGGGAATAACTCTTTGGTATTCGTGAGGGAGTTCTACGAAAACGGAAATTTAAAATCCGAAAAAATTGAAAACAAAAAAGAATTATCCGTGCTGACAAAGGTCATCCGTGATACTATATACATTAATAAAGAAATAACAAAAGAGATAAAAACAAACGCCAAAAAACACGAAGTATCGGAAAAAAAGAACAAGAAAAAGTATATCAGCAAGGAGATAAAACTAATAATTATTGAAATAGCAGTAGCCATTGGGGTAATGTTTTTGATATTGAAATTATACAACTTATATAAATAACAAAATGAGTAAATTAGAGGAAATTAACAAATTATTGCCTGATAACACTTCGGAGGAAATATCCCCGCAGGATATCAGAGATGCCTTTGCGAAGACTTTCGATGCAATAGAAGAGCAAGTAGCAACGCTCCCAACGACGGCTACCACCGATGAAATAAAACAAAACTTAGAGGCTGGCAATAGAGCCATCCAAGACGCTCTCACCACAAAGGCTGGTGTAGATGCGGAGAATTTGAGAGAGGAGGATGTAGCCAAGTGGAAGCAGAAGTTAGGCGTGGGGGAATTACCGAGTAATATTGCCACAATAGACGAGGGCAACAAACAAGGCAACACCTACACCAAAACAAAAATAGATGAACTTTTAGAGAAT
>QWCL01000316.1_pt1 | contig 25445 bp, 21 predicted proteins | sample 1972551 | NCBI WGS metagenome assembly QWCL01 (sample SAMN09866709, study PRJNA288562) | Human oral metagenome isolate term2_saliva, whole genome shotgun sequencing... | isolation source: mouth | host: Homo sapiens | place: USA: California
CAGGCTCGTGCTGACGTAGTTGCTAACTACCTCAAGGGTCGTGGCGTTATCGTTGACGAGGCAACTGGTAAGGGTGTACAGGGTGTAACTTCTAACCGTTTGGCTGTTGTTTACGTAAAGTAATCAGTCATACAAATTAAGAAGTTAAACCTTCTATAAAGTAATATGGGATGTACCTCAAGGGGTGCATCCCTTTTTCTTATTCTAGATGAATGGGTTTAAGTTCTGTTGAGTGATTTAGTTGTAGAATGATTGTCCAATAGTTGGGATTGATTCGTATTGCTACATTGTTTATTAAATATGGGAGAGATGGAAAAGTTATCAAAGATAGGGAGATATGAGTTTATGACAGAACCTTTTCATTGCGATTTCTCTAATCATCTATTCATGGGACATTTAGGTAATCACATGCTTAATGCAGCTGATTTTCATAGCAATGAGCGATGTTATGGCATGAATTATCTTAATACTATCAACAAAACATGGGTGTTGAGTCGTCTCGCTATTGAAATGGAGGATATGCCTAAAGCATACGACAAGTTTTATGTTGAGACATGGGTTGATGATGCTATGAAGTATTTTACAAGTCGCAACTTTAAGGTCGTTAGTGAGTCGGGGCACATTTATGGATATGGTAAAAGCGTTTGGGCACTCATCGACACGGGTACTCGTGAGCCTTCAGATATCTTTGCTATCCGTGAAGGTCTTATTAATGAATACATAGAGAAAGACTATATTTGTCCGATTGGTAAGTCTTCACGTGTGAAGATAACAGATAAGGCATCACTTATTCGTTCTATTGATACCTATTATAGTGATGTGGATGTGAATGGGCACATCAACTCTGTTAAGTATATTGAACATATATTTGACTTGTGGGATTTAGATTGGTATCGTCAGCATACAATTAAGCGTCTTGAGATTGCATACGTAGCTGAGTCTCATCAAGGCGATCGCTTACATTTCTATCGTGAGCAGCGTGATTCAGACTTAGACTTTAATGTGAGAATAACAAAGAGCAATGAACTTTGTGAAGAAACAGAGACTTGTAGGTGCAGGGTGTTATTTGTCTGATAGAATGAGGTAACTCCCATCCATTAATAATTGTTCCTCATCCATCAGTTCCTTCATAACCTTGGTGACCATATCCCAATCCTCATCAAGCTGTCTAACCTCTGTCACATGATGTCTCTCACCATCAGCTACCAGTGCAAGGAGCTTTTCTTTTATCTCTTCTTGCTTGTCGTGATCATCGTGATGAGTATGAGAGAGGCATACATCACACTGCTCACAATCTACTGATTTCTTCTCTCCGAAATAATAGAGCAGCTGTCTACTCCTACAAACCCTATCGTTCTGTGCATAATTAATAACAGAATTAATGCTCTTCTGAAATTGCTCCTTCCGCTCTTCGTAAACGCTTTTATCCAGTATGACATCGCTACCATCAATACGATCTCTCTTATAACTAATGAGAGGAATACTCTTGCGAGGAATGAAATCTATGATGCGTTTCTTGCTTAGATTTACAAGCACCATATAAGTTTGATTGCGGTCAAGACCAGCCTCTTGCGCTATGTAACTCTCATCGACATAACCATAGTCAGTGAACAATCCACCATAGTTCCTAAGTAGAGATATGACGACATCATTCTCTTTCTCACTTAATGAATCAAGTCGATAAAGGTCATCCCGTCTTAACAAGAACCGCACACGTGCATTATTATCTGGGTTCGGTTCGTAATCAATATAACCAGCTCGTTGTAATAGAATCAACGCTGCGTTAGCTCGGATAGGGAAGTGTTTAAATGTTGCACAGAACTTATCAATAGGGAACTCAAACGTACAGCCTTCACCGCTATTCACGCCTATTTGATAGAAATAAGCTAAGTGCTCGTAAACCTGTTGTACATATTCTTTCGGTGGGAACGTGTCTTCGATTCTCTTTTGTAGCGTTCGGTTGTCATGCCCATTATAGAGTAAAACCGCATAAGCCTTCTGCCCATCACGCCCTGCGCGTCCCGCTTCTTGGAAATAAGCCTCGAGCGAACTAGGGCAATCCATGTGTACCACCACACGCACGTCGGCTTTGTCAATTCCCATACCAAAGGCATTCGTCGCAACCATAACACGCACCTTGTCATGTTGCCATTCACTTTGACGTTGATCCTTCACAGCTGGCTCCAGTCCTGCATGATACCATGTTGCAGATATACCATACTGCATAAGCAGTTGCGCAACCTCTTTCGTTCGCTTCCTACTACGGCAGTAAACAATAGCCGTCTTTGGTATTGATTGAAGGATATGAACCATCTCCGCCTCTTTATCTTCCGCCTGTCTGACAACATACACAAGATTCCTTCGCTCGAAGCTCATACGGAAGACATTCTTCTCTGTGAAACCGAGTCGTTCCTGTATATCGTCAATAACGTCAGGTGTAGCAGTGGCAGTTAACGCAAGGATAGGTACGTTGGGTACGAGCTTTCGTATTACTGCTATCTGCAAATAGGATGGGCGGAAGTCGTAACCCCATTGACTAATGCAATGAGCCTCATCTACCGTGATGAAACTCACTTTCATGTGTTTTAGTTTGATTTGAAAGAGATCAGAACTAATGCGCTCGGGTGAGATGTACAATAACTTAACGCCACCAAAGATACAATTCTCCAATGTTGTTACAATCGCATCTCTACTCATCCCAGAGTAGATAGCTGCTGCTGCTATTCCTTTGTGTCGAAGGTGCTCCACTTGGTCTTTCATCAATGCGATAAGCGGGGTAATGACAATGCACACACCCTCTTGGGCTAATGCTGGTACTTGGAAGGTTAGTGATTTACCTCCTCCTGTTGGCATTAGTCCTAAGGTATCCTTCCCTGCACCGATACTCTCGATAATTTCTCTTTGAATACCACGAAAGTCGGGATACCCCCAGTACTTATGAAGAATGTCAAGATAGGACATTGGACTTGCTACTTTGAGCTTTGATGTTTGACCTTTAGTGTTTGGACTTTGACCTAGAAACTAGGAACTTTGAACTTGGGTGTTCGCGCTCTTTAATCTTTGGACTTTGAAGGCAGGAAAGGGCTATTCAGCCTGAATCTTACTTATGACCACCCTACATTCGTCAACGATTATTACTCCTCTGTAGGTCTTATATCCTCAATCTGCAGCTGCACAGCTCCCCGTTTGAAGACATTATCCTCGATGGTATAAGCAATATCAAATGAACGCTTGGATTTGATGTATCGTGCCGACGCACTCTGTCCGAAAGCAATACCATTCATAACATTGTTTGATTTCGAATCAACGAGTTCCAGCTTGATATGCTCTTGCTCACGTCCAACGACTTTACTTGTTCCGAAATCGTACACATCCAACGTACAGAAGATAGGTTTAGGATTTGCAGGTCCGAAAGGTGCGAATCGTTTCAAGTCACTATGCAGTTTCTTTGTAATATCTTTGAAGTCTATGACGGCATCAATGTCTAGTATGGCTTCCCGCTGTTCAGGTTCAATATGCTCCTCTACGTATGCTTGGAACCGCTTACGGAACTCCTTAACATCCGACCACTTCATCGTTAAGCCAGCCGCATAAGTATGTCCACCGAAGTTTAGAAGTAAATCACGGCAACTCTTGATAGCCGCATAGACATCAAAACCAGCTACGCTACGGGCAGAACCAGTAGCAAGATTCTCGTCACGGGTCAGTACAACTGTCGGGCGGAAATATATCTCAGTGAGGCGGGAGGCAACGATACCGATGACACCTTTCTTCCAGTGTTCGTCATACAGTACGATACTGGATTGGTGCTTCTGACTCTCTAGGCGCGCCACAATCTGGTTCGCCTCTTCCGTCATCTGCCTATCGACGTCCTTGCGTTGTTCGTTATATTCATCGATATGTTTTGCCTGATTGAGCGCTAGGCTATATTCGCGTTCAACTAATAGATCCACACTCTTCTTACCATTCTCCATTCTTCCGCTGGCGTTAATGCGCGGTCCTATCTTGAAGATAATATCACTCATGGATAGTTCCCGCCCATTCAGTCCACAGATGTCAATAATCGCTTTAAGTCCTAAGCTAGGATTCTGGTTGAGCTGTTTCAATCCGTGGAAGGCAAGGATACGATTCTCGTCAATTACTGGCACAAGGTCGGCGGCTATACTAACGGCACAGAAGTCGAGTAGGGGAACGAGACGTGAGAACGGAATATTATTATTCTTAGCAAAAGCTTGCATGAACTTGAAGCCCACACCACAGCCACATAGGCTCTTAAAAGGATAAGAGTCATCTGGTCTTTTGGGGTTCAATATCGCCACTGCGGGCGGCATAGTCTCGTCAGGCACATGATGATCACAGATGATGAAATCAATTCCTCGCTGCTTAGCATAGGTAATTTCTTCTATGGCTTTAATACCGCAATCAAGGATGATAATAAGTTTCACACCCGTTTCTGCGGCATAATCAATTCCCTTCTTACTCACCCCATATCCCTCATCATATCGGTCGGGGATATAATAATCAATGTTAGAATAAAACTGTCGTAAGAATTTATAGACCAGCGCAACAGCCGTGCACCCATCTACGTCGTAATCTCCGTAAACAAGGATACGCTCCTTATGCCCCATTGCGTCGTTCAACCTGTCAACGGCGGCATCCATATCTTTCATTAAGAAGGGGTTGATGAGGTCGGCCAGCTGTGGTCGGAAGAATCTCTTCGCAGCACTCTCCGTCGTTATCCCGCGACGTATAAGCAGAGATGCAAGTGTAGGGCTCATGCCTAACTTATCACCTAATTCCTTAGCAGCATTACTCTGCTCGGTTGTCGGTGGCGTATAGTTCCATTTAAAATGCATCTTAATTTATTTTTATTTCTGCCCGTAAAGGTACAAAAAAAAAGCCAACTGCCGTGATGGCTAAGATGAATATTTGTATTAGATAGGTATAGCAAATCCCACTTTCGCAGGCGTGGAACGGCTGTTGCATACCGCCTTTGCGACTCATGATGTATATGTTTCCGATTCGTTTCTGTCGCTATTTGTATAATTTTATGATAGGTATTTACAGGTGGAAAGGGTAGGGGAATGGCATATTCAGGAACGGCTAAGAATCTTTTTAGTAACCTTATGTACTACGCTCACTTGCGGTTTTCGTGTTTGTTTTATACGCATCTTGTATTATTTCCGTGCTTATTCTGTATTTGCGCAATACGTATATTTTTATATTATCTAAGTCTGATAATTAATTATCACGCTTAGATAATTAATTATCAGACTTAGATAATACTTTATCACGCTTAGATAATATAGTTATATACGTATCAAAACAATGCAGAACGCTTGAGAAAAGAAAGCAAATGCAGGGACAATGAAATGCAATACGTATGCTTTTCTTCCTCTTTGCTTATGTTTTACGGGCGGTTATGGGCGGTTTATACGATTGTATAGGGTGTTTTGCACGATGTGTTGTTGATGTGTGAAAGTGGGGAAGATTGGTTTGTTTCGAGGCTTAGGGCATAAAAAATCCCGCTCCATAGCTATGGAACGGGAAGAGTTATTTGTGATTGGAATCTAAGTAATTAGAGTCCCATCTTCTTGCGAATATCCTTAGGAATTGCATTCTTGTTAATCATGTAGTCCATGGTGTTAGCAGCAATGAAGTCTTTTGTCATGTACCAGATACCCTTGTAGTCACCAGTCTCACCCCAAGAGTTCTTTACCATGTAGTACTCCTTACCATTCTGATCCTTTGCAATACCAAATATGAGCATACCATGGTCATCGGTTAGCTCCCAGTTGTCGAAACGCTCTTGACGCTGCTTCTGTGTAGGGGTAATCTCTGGTACGTTTACGCCGAGAGAGTCGATCAAGTCCTTCTTCTTCGCAGCCGATAGACCTAGCCAGTGAGCCATGTCACTGCCCTTCATGCTCTCAACTTTCTTGCCATCAACCATGTAAGCGAGTCCCTTGCGTGAGAAACCAGGCTCACTAACATCGCCACCCCAAGCAACGGTGTAACCATTCATTACGGCATTGTCGATGACGCGCATCATCTCATCCATAGGAAGGTTGTAAGATTGTGGGTAACGCCAGTTGTCCTGTACTTCTACAGCGAATGTGGTGTAGAATGGGTGGTGTGTGTAAGAGGTAATGGTTACGTAATCGTCCCAATTCACACCGAGGCTTGCTGCGAAAGTCTCTGGAGTGTATTGCTTGCCTTCGTATGTGAACTTATCTGGGCACTTGCCGAGGTAAGCATCAAGAATACCTTGCAATCCAACCTTCCATTGACCTGAAATCTTGTTAGCCTTGTTGCGTGCAACTGCGTTTACGTATGGTTCCATCAATGAGAAGAACTCGTTGAAGTTATTCAATGAGTCGCCATAGAGTGAACCAGGGAAAGGCATTGCACTTTCTGGTACGATACCATGGTGCTGAATGGTGTAAAGTACGTCGTATGCTGAACCGCCTTGTGCGAACTGGCAATCGCCATGCAGACGAACAACTTGAACGGCACGATCCATGTAAGTCTTGTTAGCTACGAAGCTCTCGCAGAGGTCGTAAGTCTTACCAGTCTTCTTGAGAATCTCCGCCTCGAAGTAGCTAAGTGTGGAGTAATCCCAGCACGTACCTGAGCGGTTCTGGTCTTTAATACTTGTAATTGGATTCTGCTTTACTACCGTAAAGACAGGCTTGTTAGAAGCAGATGCTTCTTTCTTGTCTGCAGCGTTAGCGCCTATCGCTACCAAAGCGAGCAGTGCTACTACTAATGTTTTCTTCATAAAGTTGTAAATAAAAGTAGGCTGCCATTGTTAGCTTTTGCATTGAGTGGCAGCCTTGGATGAAATTATTAATTATATGTTATCAATTACTTTCTGTTGGCTGCGATAAACTCTTCAACATCCTTTGGATGATAAGGGATGAGGTCTTTACCAATAAAGCGACATCCCTCCTTGGTGATGAGGATATCGTCCTCAAGACGTATTCCACCGAAGTCTTTATACTCGTCGAGCTTATCGAAGTTCAAGAAGTCAGCGCAGTGTTTCTTTGCTCTCCATTCGTCAATGAGAGCAGGGATGAAATAGATACCAGGCTCATCAGTTACCACGAATCCTTCTTCCAGACGGCGCCCCATACGCAAGCAGTTCGTTCCAAATTGCTCTAGGTTAGGGCGTGTCTCCTCATCGAATCCTACGTTAATCTGGTCAAATGATTCCATATCATGAACGTCCATACCCATCATGTGACCTAATCCGTGAGGCAGGAACATTGCGTGTGCGCCAGCAGCAACAGCAGCATCTGTATCGCCCTTTGCTAAGCCTAATTCTTTCATGCGATCGAAGAGAATACGGCAAATAGCAAAGTGAACATCGGCATACTTGACTCCTGGTTTCGCATACTTCAAAGCAGCATCATGACATTCCTCAACAACCTTGTATATCTCTAATTGTCTCTGCGTAAACTTGCCATTTACGGGGAAAGTACGTGTGTTATCCGAGCAATAGTGGTTGATGGTCTCGGCACCAGCATCACATAATGCAAGTCGACCTGATTCCAATACAGCCATTGATGGGATACCATGCATAATCTCACCATGCTGTGAGAAGATGGTTGGGAAAGAAACCATTGCACCGTATGAACTAGCGATACCGCTAACCTGTCCACCAACGTACTTCTCCGTTACGCCAGGTTTAGCAATGATCATAGCCGTTGTGTGCATCTTATAACCAATAACGGCAGCACGCTCCAGTTCTTCGATTTCTTCTTGCGTCTTCACAGAACGCATCTTTACGACGGCACGGATGAGATCCATGCTTGCTGATTCTTTCTGCTGGTTAGGATGAATACCGAAGAGATCAAAGATTTGAATCTTTATATCGGCACGATAAGGGGGAAGGAAATGGACTTTACGGTGCTCACGCAATGCGTTGTTGCAAATCGTCTTGAGTCCTTTCATGTCTACTGTGTTAGCCACGCCAACGGCATTGGCCATGTCTCTAACTGAATCAACACTTCCATACCAAACGATGTCATCAATGTCGATGTCGTCACCAACGAGTGTCTCGGTGTCGTTATCAACATCAATCACACCAACAAGCCCATCACGCTTCATACCGAAGTAATAGAGGAAAGACGAGTCTTGGCGGAACGGATAATAACCATTTGCAGGGAAGTTTGCAGGTGATTCGTTATTGCCAAAGAGAATGATGATACCACTCTTTACGAGCTTCTTTAGCTCTGCTCGGCGGTTTACATAAGTTTCTTTGCTAAACATATTTCAATAAATTAGATGGTTTGATTGCAAAGATAGTTATTTTTGGTTGAAAGTTATTAACTTTGCAGTTGTTTTTTAACGAGTTTTTATGCAAGTTGATAGGAATACGGGCTTAGTATTAGAAGGAGGTGGCATGCGCGGAGTATTTACCTCGGGCGTATTGGATGCTTTTATGAAGTATAATCTTCGTTTTAAGTATGTCGTAGCTGTATCGGCTGGTGCCTGTAACGGCTTGTCATATATGAGCAGACAGCCTCGCCGTGCACGTATTTCTAACATCGATATGCTTGCCAAGTATGATTATATAGGCTTACGCCATTTGGTAACACAGGGCTGCATTTTTAATCCTGAGTTGTTGTATAAGCAGTTCCCATTTGAGCTTGTTCCCTTCGATTATGATGAGTACTTCCGTCAAAGTAAGTTAGGCGAAGTCTATGAGATGGTTGTAACGAACTGTGAGACTGGGTTAGCTGAATATCTTACCGAAACTGAGGGCAATGCGAAGAGATTAAATGAGTTAGCACGAGCATCCTCCAGTTTGCCTTATGTAAGTAAAATTGTCACCATAGATGGCAAACCTTTGTTGGATGGTGGTATTGTTGATTCCATTCCTGTTCAACACTCTATTGAGACTGGACACGAAACCAACGTAGTGATTTGCACACGTAATAAAGGATGGCGGGATAAGGGTAAAGACTATAAGCAACCTAAGTTTATCTATCGTAATTACCCCCGCCTACGTGTTGCATTAAGTCATCGTATAGAGGTGTACAATCGTCAGTTAGATTTGATTGACGAGTTAGAAGAACAAGGAAAGATACTTGTCATTCGTCCAGAGAAGCCCGTTGTTGTTGGTAGAATGGAGAAGGATGTCAACAAGCTCGAAGCTCTTTATGAAGAAGGATTCCGCTTAGGCGAAGACTTTATCAATGAACATGTCGAGTAATGGGATAAATATAATCGAATAACTATGGGAAGCGCTTCACATCACATTATCAGTCCGAGTTATTTGCCATTATGTAAGAAATTATCATTACCTTTGTATCTGTTAATAACTAACCATTACATTTTGAAATAATAATATTATGACACAAGAGGAATATAACCTTTTAGACATTGATTTTGCTCATTGCCCTGGCTCTCATTGTGGAAAAGCAAATGAATGCTTCCGCCACGTAGCCTATCAGATGCTTGCAAATTGCACACGAGATCGTTATATGGTAACCAATCCGAACGTGATAACGGGCAAGCCTAATTGTCCGCTCTTTATATCTAACCGCAAGGAACGCTATGCTTGGGGAATCTCACACATCTTTGACAACGTGCGTGCCTCCGATTTGCGTGGCGTCCGACTGAGCGTTATGCAATGCTTCGGTGCAGCTACCTATTATCATGTTAAGGAACAGCTCCGTGCCATCACCGAAGAAGAACAACAAGACGTCCGTGATGCCTTTACCGAGAATGGTTATGACGGGCAGAGCATTGAGTTCGATCGCTATGAAGAGCATTATCCCGTGCTTATGCGCATGAAACGTTATAAGTAAGTACAGTCTTCGCCTTTCAATTATAAGTTCTTTTCTGCTTATATAGGTAATACGATGATACTTATATAAGCAGTACAATCGTATTCCTATAAGACCTATTGAGTTCTACACGTTTGTATAGCGAATTATACAGGCGTGTATAACTAATTATACAAACGTGTATAACTGATTATACAGACGTGTATAACTCGTTATACAAACTTGTATAATTCGGTTGATAAAGGCTAAGGAGGATGCGATGTCAAGTATAAGTGCAATCGTACATTAACTTATAGGTGCATTACATGGGTATTAGGAGTAAGATTGTAGTCTAATTGGATGGCGGAAGATGATGCTATCTTTTCTGTCTATATGGGTAAAAATAAAGGATTCCTCACTGGTATATTGCTGTGAGGAATCCTTATAACTGAATTGAGTATATAATTCAAAGAGGTATAGCTCCCTTTGTGATAGTTAGTCGGTTATATTCTGGGTTATATACTTCGGAGATTCACCATATTTGTTAGCTTCTCTTTGACTATCCATTGTTGTAAATGCAAATATGATAAAGCTGAAAGCGAGACTAACAAACCAGATCAGCATACCGAAGATGGCAATTCCACTGCCCATAGCTGTTTTGATTAAAGGTATCATAGCATCTATATCGCCGAAGAGAACGTCAATGTTCGTTGTCCCTATTCCCAAAAGCATGAGAGATATGCCAATAGCTTCAATGATGATGGTCGTTAAAAACCACCATCCACTTTTACCTGTGTCGTGCAGACGACGAATAGTCATAGAGCTGTTCAGGAGTATTAAGACGATGTTAAGATAACGACCTATGACTGGGATAAAATCGCATAAATAGCTGACAATGATGAGAAACAACGTCCCCCACCAAAATTCAGAGCGACGACAACGAGTGTTTAGTTTCAATGCTCTCGTGAAGATTCTTTTAACTGCTTCTAGGAATCCTACTTTGGGTAATTCTTTAATTTGTTCCATAATATTGCTTTTACTTTGAGTTGTATTGATTCTATTCCTTATCGTCTTTTAATAAGTCAGGACGTAACCGCTTTGTTCGCTCCATTGCTTGATCGAACTCCCATTGCTTGATTTTAGCTTCATTACCGCTTAGCAATATCTCTGGTACATCCCATCCTTTATAACTGCGTGGGCGTGTATAGATTGGAGCGGAAAGCATATCGTCCATAAAACAATCAGAGAGCGCACTTTGGTCGTCACTGATAACGCCTGGAACGAGTCGAACCACAGCGTCGGCAATGATAGCAGCAGGTAGTTCGCCACCCGTAAGCACAAAGTCGCCTATAGATATTTCACGTGTAATGAGATGGTCACGTACTCGCTGATCAATCCCCTTATAGTGACCTGCAAGAATGATGATGTTACCCCCCATTGATAAGTCATTGGCTATCTTCTGATTGAATTGTTCGCCATCGGGAGAGGTGAAGATAACGTCGTCATAATCTCTCTCTTCCTTTAAAGCACTAATACAATTATCAATCGGTTCAATCTGCATAACCATTCCAGCCTGTCCGCCGAATGGGTAATCGTCCACTCTGCGCCACTTATCCTTTGTATAATCACGAAGGTTATGAAGCCTAATCTCTGCAAGTCCTTTCTTTTCGGCTCTGGCAAGGATGCTCTCATGCACGAATCCTTCCAGCATTTCTGGTAAAACGGTGATAATATCTATTCTCATAAGTGTTACAAAGTTAAGTATTATTTTATTATTGCGTTGAGACTTTAAGTTTTTTTTGTAACTTTGCAGCAGTTTTCTAATAATAAACTAAAAACGAAATGAAAAGATTCTTTTCCCTCGCTATCCTTTTGATGGCAGCTTTTGGCAGTGCTATGGCACAGGATGTTCAAGTTCATTACGACTTAGGACACAGTCTTTACAAAGATCTCTCTTCGCGCATGTCGGTAACGACTACTGTTGAGATGTTTAAACCTGATACTTGGGGTTCTACCTTCATGTTCACCGATATCGACTATAAACGTGATGGTGCTATCGGTGCTTATTGGGAGATTTCTCGTGAGTTTAATCTCTCAAAGAACAAGCAGTGGGCAGCCCATGTAGAGTATAATGGTGGTGCTGGAACTAACTTGAAAGATGGTGCTTATGTAGGTAATCGTTATCAGCATGCAGTTCTCCTTGGTGGTGCTTGGAATTGGGCTTCAAAGGATTTCTCTAAGACCTTCAGTGTTCAGTTAATGTATAAGTATTATTTCAAGAACGCTAATAAAGGTTGGCATCCCTTTAGTGGTTTTCAGTTGACAGAAGTATGGAGTACCACCTTTGCAAAGGGGCTTTGCACATTTGATGGTTTCTGTGATGTATGGTATAATCCGAATGTAAAGGGCAAGTTAATCATGATTTCAGAGCCACAGTTCTGGTTTAACCTTAACACACTAAAGGGAATGAAGAATGTGAATCTGTCCTTAGGTTCAGAGGTTGAGCTTAGCAACAACTTCGTTTATAACGATGAGGGTAAGAATAACCGCTTTTATGCTATCCCAACCATTGCTGCTAAGTGGACGTTCTAGGGAAATCGGAAAGGAGTTGACGAAATAAACGAGTTCGTTGAATAGTAAACTTAAAAAGGCTCACAATAATTGTTGTGAGCCTTTTTTATAATCCTTTTAATAATTAACCTTACAAAGTTGCTATCTTGTAATTGACGAAAGTACATTTCGTGGGGCACGGAAGTATAAGTTGTGGGGTACGAAAGTATATTTCGTCAATCTCTCTATTTCTTATAGCCTAGAGCCTCTAACCACGCTTTAACCTTACTCATGTCTGTACGAACCTCATGACCATAAAAGGCTTCGGGACTAAGGATATTGGCATTAGGATAAATCTCTTTGATGTCTCGAACGGCATAACCTAGTCCACTTCCTTCGTGCGTGAGGAAAGGAATGAGAGTCTTATTACTCAAGTCATACTGTTTCATAAAGGTGAACATAACCTGCGGATAGCTATGAATCCAGACTGGACCACCAAGGAACACAACATCATAGTCGTCAATATTGTTGACCTTTCCTTTGAACGGAGGATATTCTTTGCCGTATCTCTCCTTCTTTGCAACCTCAACTACTTCCTTGTAAGTCTTAGGATAAGGAGTTTCTCTTACCACTTCAAACTCATCACCACCGGTCACATCTCGAATGTAGTCAGCCACCATCTTTGTGTTGCCCACTTCGATATTCCCCACAGCGTAGTTCTCTCCTGTGTGAGAGAAGAAAACAATAAGAACCTTACCTTTCTTTTTCTCAGTATCTTTCTTCTCATTGTTACTCGTCTTACAACTTTGCGCTCTACTTGTCTTTGGTAGCATGACAAGACATAATACAGCCACGATAATGGCAAATATTCCTGTTAACTGTTTCATAATTTATTGTTTTTAGTTAGTTGTTCTTTCTGCGTAATCTTATTCGGCGTTCCCATAGAGCCGTTCCAAATTTGATAGTGCTAGTTATATTGTATTCAGCCACAAACCCATCAGGGGTGATATGTATCTTTATCTTATTATAGAGCGGATGAAAATCTTCGGTTAGCGAATCACAATCATTGTCAATTTCGGTCGTGTCTATGACAACAGAGTCTGTGTCATCATCCACTACTTCTGCTATGGCTGTATCACAAACTGCTTCATAGTCAATACTATCATCTGATATAGAGTCTACTTCTACGGAATCAATCTCTTCTTCTGAATTTTCATTGACATAATCAAACATATAATCGCTGACATATTCTTCACTCTTTATGTCCCTGTAGAAATTCTCATCTGAAACCTTATCGGTTGTGTTGCAGTAGTTCATTGTCCGACTACTCCCATCTAATGGTTTCCCGGTGATGGTTACCTTGTCTTGCCAAGGAATACTCTGTGCCATAATAGCAAGACTTAGTCCTGGGCAAAAAGCATTGATTGCATATTTTAAAACATTGATAGAAACCATATTGAGAGAAGGTTGACTTAACTTATAATCCTCTGTTTGTAATAAGAACTCGTTAGGAATCCCATGCTGAAGAATCTTGTCTAATGAAGGATAGAAGTCATGCATGTTACAAATGATGTATTGGTCTAATAAGGAAGAATAGGCTAGGATAACATCATGTTCCATTATTATTTGTAAGATAGAATCGAGAGGTATTCCATATCTGTTAAGGGTACAACAGGGTTGATTGATATGCAAACGGAATACCCTTCCATAGGTAGAAGAGTTAAGTGCTGTAAGGGTGAAGCTAGAGTAAACGCTGTCTGGAGTTGATTTATACAATGGAGCGTAAGGATAGAGAAGCTGTTGTTGTTTTGTGGGCTGGAATATTCTAACCTCATTGTCAGTAGAATCTCCTTTGGCTGAATAGGACCACGAGTTGGAGAACTCATAAGTAATTTCATCACCTATCTCTATTGCATTCTGAGCAGAAGTAGGTAAAGAAATAAGCAAGAGACATAATCCAAGCCAGATACTTATGTATGATTTATGTCCTGCGTTGGATAAATTATTATGAAGAATGGATTGTGATGTGCGCATACCTTATCTTGTTAATGGTTGATGAAAATGGTGCTGATTTACTTTATTGTTTAACCTGCCTAATAATCGATTCATGTGCAACAATAAGTGACCTTGGTTGTTTAAAGGTAACAGTTCTATTGTATTCATTTAGCCAGCCTTCCGAGTTGAAAGAAGTTGTTTCTTCTATCTTGAGAGGATGAGAGCCTTTCTTATCTGATGGTATCTCTTTATAATGTACCACTTCTGGTGTGTACTTATGTCCATAAATCTCAGGTAGCATACCAAGCCCTGGAGCCGAGAGGTTTATAATTAATGATATAAAAGAATTGACATCTTCTGATTGGGTGAATTCTTGCTTAAATTCCTCCTTTGGAACTACATCAGTAAATTTTTTAATAAGTTCGTTCTCTTCTCTGTGTGTGTAGAGGTAGTCTACAAGATCATTTATTGTTTCATTCGAATTGGTGGGCATATAATTACTCATATTTTTATTAAAGGTGATTAAGATTCCTTCTTCTTTTAGTAATCCATTAGTGAACTTAGGAGTCATTAAATCCGGGTTACCATTGATATTATCCCCATAAGGACTCTGTTGAACCAGTAACCGCATGGTATAAGTATAAGGTGTCACTTCCCGTACAGTTAATGTAAATGTTGATTCGTAGGATTTTCTATTTTCATTGAGTAGATAGTAAGATGATGATAAATTCTCATAGATATCATAAGGAATCTCTATGGGCTTTCTTGTAGTTGGATCCTCTGCTTTTATCGATAGCTTATAGGTGTATTGGAGAGTATCTCCCTTTTTGAAATGTGTAGAGATATAGTCTCCTGGCACTTGTGCACATGCTATCGTACAAATGAATGTGACAATGGCTAGTGCTATTCTCCGTTGATCAATATTCTTCATTTTGAGAAGGGGGTTAAAAGGTTATTTAAATTGTTTTTGTTAAGTAGTAAAAGCTATTCTTGAACCATCTTTATAGAGAAAGACCCATCTTAGAACAATGAGCCTTCTTTAGTTGGAGAAGGATTAGGATTAGCTTCCATCTGTACAAATCGAGCAATGAATTCTTCTTCAGAGATAATTGGAATAGAAAGTTCCTTCGCCTTTTTATTTTTGCCAGAAGAACTTTCTACATCGTTGTTAATAAGGAAGCTGGTTGATTTAGAGACAGAACCTGTTACTTTGCCCCCTTGATTCTCAACGTAAGCCTTCAGCTCATTACGATTCTTATAATGATGTACATCGCCAGTGATAACAAACGTTAGTCCTTCGCAACTATTACCAGTTGGCGCAGATGAAGACTGACTAATATTGAGTTCTACTAATAGTTGTTGCAGCATTGAATAGTTATCTTTATCCTTCATCCATCTAACAAAGCTGGCACTCTTTTCTGGACCAATGCCTGCAATAGTAGCAAAGACATCTTCGGTAGTAGCTTCAGTAGCTGTATGGAATAGGTCTGCTATTTGATAAGCTGATAACAAACGATTGCAAACATCACGCCCGATAAGTGGTATATTTAATGCAAAGAGTAAGCGATGCGCTTCCACATCACGAGCTTTCTCAATGGCTGTAAGTAACTTGCTAACGCTCTTGTCTCCAAATCCATCCATTGTGCGTAGTTCTGAAGCATGGTTGTTGAGATGGAATAAGTCTGCATATTCACGTACCCAACCAAGATTGATAAACTTCTGTATCGTCTGTTCAGATAGTCCATCAATATTGATTCCTTCCTTTGAAACAAAGCGTCCGAACTTCTTGAGTTGCTTTGCAGGACAATGCGTGTTGGTACAATGCAACGTCTTTGTTCCACTACTCTCACTCTCTGTTACCTCTGTTGCTGATTGGCATACAGGGCAAACTTCAGGTATATGGAATACGCCCAATCGCTCAACAACATTGATTACTTTCGGGATAATCTTATTTGCTTTGATAACAGCTATCTTTGTTCCCTTATCGCCAATCCCTAGTCGTTCACATTCGGAGATATTACAGAGCGAGGCACGCTTTACGGTTGTTCCTTCTAGTTCAACGGGTTTGAATACGGCAACGGGAGATATGGTTGAGGCTGCACAAGACCATTCTATATATTCTAATTCTGTTTCCGCACTCTCATCCTGCCATTTGAAAGCATAACCAGCACGTGTCGCATGATGCCCTGTTACCGAGCCTGTTGCGGCGTAGGCAGTATCATCGTATGTGATGACCAGTCCATCAACGGGATAGGGGAAAGGTGAGGAACTCTTGCCTGTTACCCGTTCTGTCCAGCGATCAATGACAGCTTGGATATTTGCTTCTGTGGGTTGCTCAATGAGTTCTCTGTCTACTGGCTTAAAGCCTTGTTGTTCTAGCCATGCCATACGATTGCCCCATGAGATAATCTCTTCTTCCTCATAGACGAGGGTAAACGGAATCCAACGGATATGTCGTTCTTTCACTTCATTGATGTTCTTCAACGTCAATGAACCTGATGCAAGGTTACGAGGATTAGCATATTCCTCTTCTGATTCCATATTGAATTGCTCGAAGTCAGGATAACTGATAACAGCCTCACCACGAATCACAAGATGTCCCTTGTATTTAATAGTGGGGAGAATGCCGCCAATGGCGGGAGCTAAGCGAGTGATATTCGTACCAATATGTCCGTCCCCACGCGTGACAACCTTTGTCAGTTTACCATTATCGTATGTAACAACTAATGTCAAACCATCTAACTTCCATGAGATCCAAATAGGTCTATTCTCTGCCCACTTTGCAAGTTCTGCCACCTTCTTTGTCTTTGCGAGGGAGAGAGCAGGGAACTCATGTTCCTCTTTCTGACCAGTAAGATTATCAGCAGATACATTTTGTGTAGGAGAATCAGGTAAGATAATTCCCGTTTCCTCTTCTAACTTCTTTAATCGGTCAAAGGCAGCATCCCACTCATAGTTGGTCATGATTTCTTCTCGACCATTATAATAAGCATCAGATGCAGCGTTGAGTTGTTCAACAAGGGATTGTATTTCGTCGTTCATTCGTGTTGAGTGTTTGAATATTGGCAAAGATACTACAATTTGATGAATCTGACATTCATTCGCTGAATTAATTTGAATAGTTTATGTTGCCAACTCACTTCTTTTGCTTACCTTTGCGCCAAAGAATAATCGAATCAATTTTATTTATGTCTACACTAACGATTTCTATTATCGTCGCTTTCGTCTTGGGGTATGCGCTCATAGCAATGGAGAGTTTGACGAAAATCAACAAAGCTGCAATAGCTCTGTTGATGTTTGTAGTATGTTGGGTTCTTTACATGGTCGACCCTTCACCTTTTGTACAACTGATGCACCCAGAGTTTAAGGGTGTGGGTGATCAGTTAGTCACATTTGCCAACAAGTTGATAACCGAGCATCTTGGTGACACTGCAACCACGCTTTTCTTCCTTATGGGAGCTATGACAATCGTTGAGATTGTCGATCAGAATGGCGGCTTTAATTGGGTTAAAGACGTGATGCGCTCTAAGTCAAAGCGTAGTTTATTATGGAAGATAGCCTTCATGACTTTCTTCCTTTCAGCCATCTTGGACAACTTGACGACAAGTATTGTGATGATTATGATTCTCCGCAAACTTGTTCAAAACCATAAGGATCGTATGATTTATGCGTCATTGGTTATCATTGCCGCCAACTCTGGTGGTGCCTTCTCACCAATCGGTGATGTGACAACTATCATGTTGTGGAACGCAGGCATGATAACAGCTGGTGGCGTGATAAGCGAGATCTTCATACCATCTCTTATATCAATGATTATCCCAGCCTTTGTTCTTCAGTTCTTATTAAAGGGCAAGTTAGGTGGTGATATGTTAGAGACCGACCACACTGGTGATACTGAACTATTAGAGTTTAATGGCTCACAACGCAAGATAATCTTTGCTATTGGTGTGGGTGGACTCTGCTTCGTACCAGTATTCCATTACTTCACAGACCTTCCTCCATTCGTTGGTATCCTCTTTGTCCTTGGTGTTCTTTGGACGATTACAGAGATATTCTATCGCAATCTACATCGTGCTAAGGGCGATAGCGAAGACTTCTCTAAGCGTGTCACCAATCTGTTGAGCCGTATTGATATGTCAACAATCCTCTTCTTCCTTGGTATTTTGATGGCTGTTGCCTGTCTTGAAGAAGTGGGTATATTACACGAACTCGGTGGAGGATTAAACAGTTTCTTCCAAGGTAATCATTATGCAGTGACGGGTATCATAGGAGTATTATCGTCTATTGTTGACAACGTCCCACTTGTTGCAGGTAGTATGGGTATGTATCCTGTTCAAGCAACAGGCGACATGGCCGTTGATGGCATCTTCTGGCAGCTCTTGGCTTATTGTGCTGGAGTAGGTGGTTCTATCCTTATCATTGGTTCTGCGGCAGGTGTTGTCGTAATGGGATTGGAGAAGATTACCTTTGGTTGGTACATGAAGAAGATTTCGTGGATAGCTTTCTTAGGTTATCTCTGTGGTATTCTCTCTTATTGGGTTATCCGTACGTTTATCTTCACAACACCATTGTAAGAGCTGTAAATTAGGAATAGGGAAAGACAGCTCTCGCCCTAACCCCTTTTTATCAAATAAGAATTGGAGGATGTGTTCAGCCTTAATTGAACACATCCTCCAATTTTTATATACCATTCACTCGTTTCAAAGTAAGTAAATCAGTTCCTATAATCTTTTGTATTCCGTTCCTCTACTCTGTCTTCAAAACTTATGTCATTAAATAATATGTTCTTCTCCTTCTGTCTAAACCCTATGTTACTATCCCCCTATGTTCGTATGTTACTCTGTCTTCAAAGCCCATGTTCCTCTGTCTCACACAAAAGCCTCACCCCGTTAGGCGCCCCCCTCTCTGTAGGAGAGGGGCTGGGGGTGAGGCCGTACCACGAGAGCGAGAGAACCAAATTAATACACTAGTTTTGAAAGACATTAATTTCACAATTAATATAATCGAGTTGTCTTATTACAGAACGATTGATAGGAGGGGATGTCCCTAACCCTACTTACATGCTTTCGCTCGTTTCAAACTATATTCTATAAGGACATCCCCTCCTTTGGAGGGGCTTGGGGAGGCTTCTTTTTTGAGGGTGGGGCTTTTACCCTGCCACTGGTCCACTCTCTTCTTTATTCTCCTTTTCTTTCGGTTCGGGGGTGAGATTTTTCTTTTTTCCTTTCTCTTCTCCCTTCCATTCTTCCCACTCAATATCCACGTCTGACAGTCCACGAGTGGAAACGCGACCCTTACCAGCACCACGATAGCGGGTTTCAGGAATAAAACGGACACGCACACCACGAATCAGGGTTGCGTTTACATCTTCTGGTTTATCAACCCCGTTCTTACTTGTCACAGCTGTAAAATAGAACGAACCTACACCATCAAGCTTTACCGAGCGACCCTGCGACATGTAATCGCCCATCACACCGCCTAGGGCTGTCAACACAGCGCGCACATCGGCAGGACTAACCGTTGATTCAGCGGCTATACGTTTTGCAACCTGCTCGGTTGAAACAGGACTCATTACTAGAACGGACTTTGCATACCATTTACCGTTCACATTCATTTTGACTTTCTTATAAAATCCCATTGATAAAAGATTGTTAATCTTTGGAGCGTAATTGTTAACATCGACGAAATGTACTTTCGTGGGGTACGGAAGTACAATCCGTGCCCCACGAGTCCGACACCCGTGCCCTACAAGTCCTACTTCCGTAGGCGTCAGAATTACGACTACTTTGGCATGGACTTTGCTAAGCTCTGCCTCCAATTTCGTTCCTCAGCATGTTAATAATTATTGTTTATTAGTAGGCGGTCAAAACTGACCGCCCGTAGTTTTATAGATTATCTGTACTCAAATAGATAAATGCTAATAATAGATAAAAGGACGAACCTTTTTTAAATCCCATTTGTCAGATTTCCAAATACTGACCTTATTATTATCCAAGAACATAGAGACTCCATAATATTGCGGAGTACCACTACTTGTGTCCTCATATTCACGTCCTGTCCAATACATACCAGTAGGTGCTGTTCCGCCGACAGAAGTAAAGAGCGAAGCTATTGAGGAAGATGAATAATCAAATTCGTCAGTCCATGACCGGAAGTAATATCCTAATATTTTTTTACCATAATGCTGCAAAAGTTGCCTCCAACTATTAACTGTAGGTAAAAACCAATGGTTAATATTTGTCCCAGTTAAAGGGACACCAGGAGTGAAGTGAGCTGCTGCATAAAAAGCTGGGAAATTTGTCGAATTAGCCTTAACCTCACTTGTAGAAGGGGTCATAAATCCTTTATATGATATGGTATAATCCCCAGGATCACTATTATTTTGGGGTTCATTTATAAGGGAATATACATCATCGGGATGGTTACTAGAGTTTGTTTCATCATTGTTATTAATAGCACTAATAAGAGAATTCCACTGATAAGTAGTTCCTGCATCAACATCTTTTAATGCCATTGCAAGATGCATGGGTCTATAAACCACTAATCCTATAGGAGTTTTTCCAGGATGCTTAGCAATAAGACCTGCCGTTCCATCGCTGAAAAGATAATAGGGCTTCGTAAATATCTTAAATTTAACAACATACGATCCGTTCATCTTCATAACCTTTGAAGTTGGGACTTTGATAGATTTACCAGTAAACTCTGTCTCCCAAATCTGCCCAGAATTAAAATTAAGAGTAAAATTAGAACTATTTGTTGATGGCAACATATACACTTCATGAGAAGCTCCGATACAACCGTTCACATTATTATAGCCTTCTTGAGTTTTAAAATATACACCAAGCGGTATCCCCGTTATTGTACCAGAACTATAAGATACATTTGTAGCAAAAGCATTCATCGTTACAGTTGTTGGCACACTACCAATATCAGAGGAAACAGAAGCTTTTACATCTTCTGACTGATATATTTCTAATGATGGTATGTAATATTGAAATCTAACTTTACATCCTGCATGTTTCATTACGAAAGGAATCTTCTGCTTCTTTCCACTGACAACAACATTCTCGGCTCTACCTATTCTTGCCGTCTCTGCATCTGCAATAGCTACAGTCAAATCATTTCCATTGCGTGTGACCTTATCATTATAGCAAACAAAGGTGTAAGTTCCTGGTGTCAACTGGATATTATCTGGTTTTCCTGAAGCTGGAGTGAAAACACTTCCAGATACAGAGCCTTCCAATACTCCTTTCAAATTACCGCCCATGTCATAAGCCAACATTGTATAATGACCATTACTAATTGCACGTGTTTTTGGTGATTTCGTTACAGCTGTATCAGGTTCAACTGTTACTTCCGCTGTCATTCCATCTCCAAAACTTACAGTGTCTTTAACAGTCTCCTTTAGGCTACGTGTACTAGCATTATCATCTTCCGTCTGAAAGTCTGCATCTGTCAATGAGAACTCTATTTGGGACAAATCAACTTTATTTGTCTTCTCTTCAAGAACATCATTATTACACGAGATAGCCGTTATTGAGCAGACTGCTACCAACAGGTTAAATATAGTTTTACTTCTTTTTTTCATTGTCTTCTAATTTAAAATGATTAAATGTCCAATTCTCCTCCATCAATCTCCTCCTCGGCATCCCACCAATCTTCACTAGAATTGGGCGCATCAAGCGTAACTGATGTACAGATAAATGTTTCTGTCTCCATTTTATGGACGACACACTCGGGGCGTTCATAATCTTTCTTTTCTTGCTTTTTTCTCATTGCTTTAATTGATTAAAATAGTTGTTATTTCGTTCTTAATTTCTCTATATTTCGGTTTAGGTACGAACACAAAAAAAGAACAAAGGAAACTTCTAGAAGTCCTTTGTTTACAGGGTTTGCGGCACGCTTCGCGCGCGTACGCGAGAAGAAAAAATGTGTAATTTACGCCTGCTCTACTAGAGAGAGAGAGAGTATACAATTATTTGGAACTACCAAATAATTTGCTATCTTTTTCTCGTTTTTAGATGTTAAAGAATCCAACGCAATAGCACGGCTTACACCTTTATTATATAAGGCGCAAACGTTAGCTTGATTGAATTTCGTTGTTTGTAATATCATCATTAATTGGGTTAATTCTCACTCAACGGGCGCAAAGGTAAGAAGAATTAATTAACTAGCCAAATAAAATAGAGAAAAAGAAGCCTCAACAATCGCCCCAACCAGCCTCATCCCCAACCCCTCTCCGAGATGGAGAGGGGAGTAAATAGTACTGTTTGGCGGGGATGAGAAAAGGATTTGCTAAGAAAGTGTAGGGTTGTTTAATTAGCAAATTTAATCTTGTGTGCATCATATCCTACAAGGATAGGACCTTGAATCAGCTTACCTTCAGGGCTATAATAGAACACTCTGCTGGGTTCTGAATACTTAGGAGTGTCAATAACGTATATGTAACCTTTACTGTCTACGCTAACCTGTGATGGGGAAATAAGACCTTCTAGGTTTAATTCTTTCTGCTCTTTTGTTGCTATGTCATAAGTAAAAGCTTTGTTTACCACAAAACGTTTAAGTGTGTAGTCGTATTGGGTAGAGAAGCAAATCAATCTGTTCTTTGTCTTATCATAACCAAAGATGTTGGCTTTGCATAGCGTTGTGACTTGGTCGGTCTTGGCATCAATGACTTGCACAGCAGCATCCTCCCCATGGAATGAAGAGGCGAAGTAAACCTTATCATCAACAGAATAGCTTTGGTCGTAGGGATTCAAAGCAACTTGAAGTTCCTTTATCTTCTTAAAGGTATTGAGGTCGACTACTGATACTGACTTTCCCGTTCCATCATAGTTATAGTCACTCATATTGACATAAAGCTTGCCATTAGCCACAGAGAGAGCCTCTGGATGTGAGCCAACGATAACTGAATCGATAATAGTTTTCTTATAGTCATTGGGATTTACTTTATATACTTTACCCGTATAAGCTGAGAAATAGACGTACTTACCATCTGTAGCCAAGAATCTTGGTTGTGTGTTATGGAGTTTCACTCTATGCTCTAATTTCCCTAAGCGGTTAAGAATTTCAAGTTTTGACGAACTAGTACTTGTAACGATAATCTTGTTACCAACGATGATAAGGTCTTGTGCATCACCAATCCCTGTACCATTCTGTGCCTGATATGCGTCATAATAAAGGAATGGTGCATTGGGACGATTCCCCGTATTATAGTCAAGCAGACCTACGGTGCCGTCATTCTTCATGTAATTACCAGCACAAGGAATGTAGGTGTTAGTACTTGACAGGCTTGGCTGGACACCATCATCATTGCCATTGTCATCACTACAAGCAGTGAATGTGAGCGCAGACATGAGGATAATGCCTAACGCAAGTAGATTCTTTTTCATTGTCTTCATTGTTTTGTTTATAATTTGTTTTACTTAATCGTTCTTTACTTAAAGTTCCCAGCTTACAGACAGTCGCCAGTTGGTGCCTGGCATTGGATAGAAGCGAACAACCTCATAATTCTTGTTGCCAAGATTGCGGACATCTAACTGTACTCGTAATTGCTGCTTATTGATGTTGAACTCCCGAGAGAGTGTTATGCTATGGTCGGTAAAGGCTGACATACGGTTATGTGGAATGTTATATCCTAAGGTATATCGTTCTCCCATAAGGAGGACATTGTATCCAAGATCTAGCCAAGGGGAGTGTATCAATATGTTTGCAGAGCCTGAATGGTGAGGTGTATAAGCTATTTGGTCTCCATAGGACAGCTCCGAAGGATCAGTCCTATCGGTTGCACTTAGGTAACTATAGCTACCTGTCGCACTCACTGTCCAATCATTACCCCATCTCTTCTCAATGTTTGCTGATACGTCCAGCCCTAATTGGCGCACCTTCCCAGCGTTCATCATCTGCCAATAGAACATCTTTGGTACCGCAATAATCTTATCAGTGACGTTGCCAAAATACCCATCAGCAGTCAAGGAGAGCTGGAGTGTACGATTAAAGGTGTGCGAGTAAGTGGCACCAAGGTTCCACATGCGTGACTTCTCTGGGTTCAGATGGCGGTTACCGATACCTGTATAATAAAGTTCATTGAGTGTTGGAGTACGGAAGATGTCCTTATATCCAAAGCGGAGACGGAAGTCTTGCAGACAACGCCACTGCATACTGAAGGCAGGCGATAGTCTGTGAAATCCGTTCGAAGCGTTCCCTTGCTTTACACTTTCATAGATATTCGTTGCAAGAAGAGAGGCATTGACACTGAAAGAGCCTGTCTGATAGTTAGCTGCTAAGGCTGTCCACAGCGAGTTGCGAGTAGGGTTAGCAGCTTTCGGAAGCGTCATGGATAGATGGTTATGCGCATAATCCTGTGCGAAAGAAAGGTTTAATCCCTGCAAAGGATTTGTCCACAGCGTCGCTGTAAGGTAAGTCTCATTCTGCCGGTAGGTATCTTCTTTATATCCACTGGCAGGTATATCAGAGTAGCGTGACCAAGCGTAATTCCATTTTGCAGCCGCTTTCATCTTGATGCGATTGCTAAATCGGTTCTCATAGAGCATTTGTGTAAAGACATTCTTATCTTTCAGCCGTTCTGCCGAATACGTGTTATCATAGATGACAGCCCCTGGCAATCCTCTATTTGACGTGAAGCCGTAAGCCTTCCACTGCAATGTCTGCCTATCCGTGAGCTGATAGCTCATGTTCAGTTCGCCTCGCCATGTCTTTATGTCACTGTTGTTTCTACGCTCATGGATGGTCTTGATACCATTCTTTAGCGTGAACCAATAAACTCCGTCAGCCCTTTCGTAGCTTGTGTATGCGCCAATCCCCAAACGTGAGAACTGTTGATGATAGAGTAGGGAGGGTGCAAAGAGACCGTAGCTACCCGTGTGCAGTGTTGTTGTGAGGTGTGGCTTGCGGTCGGATACGCCTTGTAACGTGCTGATATTGATGAGTCCTGCCGAGGCATATGCTTTTGCACTCTGATAGATATTGTCCTCTTGCCCGATTTGCAAACTGACGAGTGAGACGTTATCGAGCGTGAAGCGGGAGAGGTCTACCTGTCCACTCTGGCAATCACCTACCTGTACTCCGTCATACGTAACGCCCGTGTGTCCAGCCCCTAAGCCT
>QWCL01000205.1_pt1 | contig 25289 bp, 19 predicted proteins | sample 1972551 | NCBI WGS metagenome assembly QWCL01 (sample SAMN09866709, study PRJNA288562) | Human oral metagenome isolate term2_saliva, whole genome shotgun sequencing... | isolation source: mouth | host: Homo sapiens | place: USA: California
CGGTATCCGAAACGACGCAGCCTACCGCTCCGAGAGCCGCGACTTCACCGTCACCCCACGAGACATGACCACCGTGACTCTCGAGGCCCAGGTGGACGGAAAGACCATGCAGCTACTCTCCGACGAGAACGGGGTCTACACAGGCACCCTGCCCCAGTCCACGAGCGCGCATACGGTTGTCCTCAAGGCCACCGACATGGCAGGCAACGTCACGGAGACAACCATCAGTGACGTGTACGTCAACGCCTCGACCTTCGGGCAGGTCATCAACTGGATCCGCCACCACGTTCTCGCGACCAGCGCCGCAGGCAGCATCCTCGCAGCAGCCGCAGCTCTGATCGTGTGGGCGCGCCGACGTAAGAACGCGGACAACTGACCCGCGCTCACCGATAAGGAGGGGGAGGGGGACCAGTATCACGCTGGACAGCCCCCTCCCCCTTCGACATACCTCAACACGAGCAGAAGATCAGCATGAGGAAAATGATAGGATTGTTCAGGAAACATCAGCCAGAAGGAGCAGATATGGTATCCAGAAAGACGTCCCGACTGCGGCGGGCAATTACTGCGCTCGCAGTTGCCGCCGTCGCAGCAGTGGGCCTCGTCGCCACTCCCACCATCCAACAGGCCGCGCACGCCGAAACAGTGCCCACCTACAACACACCAACCTTCGCGCCCGACGTGTTCTACGTCTACGTGAAGAAGGGAGAGTACCTGTGGTACAACTTCCTCGGCAAGCAGCCCGAATACGTCCTCGATGAGGACGGGGCCGTCACCAATATGACGGCATGGCAGGGCGGCATGGCCTCCCACTACGCCAAGCACGATGGCATCTTCCAGGTGTACTACGTGCCCCACATCGACTCGAACAACCAGTACTCGGACAACCAGTTCTTCTGGAACGTTCAGGCTGTTAGCCATGACGACAAGACGATCCCCGGTCGCGTGTGGGCCGACAAGGTATTTGTTGGTCAGCGGGAATCTTTCAACTGGGATAACCCCGCAACCCCGCATCCGGGCTCTATCGGTGAGATCGGCATCTTCGCCGTCTCCCCGACCGGCTACCGATACAGGTTCACAGCCCGCGAGTACGGCGGTATCCAGTCCGTCATTACAGCCACTTCGTCGGGCATTAACAAGCTCGTCACCAAGGACGGCCAGGACTACTGCGAACCCACCTACCAGTCCTACGACGACTGGGCGGTTCGTGACGGCTCCGGCTACGACGCATACGCCCCCAACGGGCAAACGGCTGGCTCGTGGGTGAACCACTACCGCACCAACTACAAGTGCGGCGAACGCTACAAGCTGTTCTTCGCCACCCCAGCCGAAGACCTGCCCGAGAGCATCCTGCCCACCCTCAAGCCGCTGGGTACCCCCACTGTCGAGCTGAAAGACCTCGGCAACCACAAGGCGCAGGCTGTCATCACCGGCCTCGACAAGTTTGCGGCCTACACGTTCACCGCAGCGGGCAAGGAAACCACTGTCCAGGGCAAGACCAGCGTCACCATCAACATTGACGCAGACAAGGCTGTGGACTGGACCCTCAAGGCCGCAGCGAGTAACGAGATGCACCTGATGTTCAGCGACGTTGAAATGCTCGGAGGTCTGACCATCAAGGCCCTCAACGGCCCCTCCGCAGGCGATGCAACTGTCTACTGGGACGACCGTAACCTCACGTCCTGCCGCTACGTTGAGAACACGAAAACCCCGTGGGAAGCGCTCGCGGGCGTGAACTCTGACACCCCCTCCGGTGTGCACGGCTGGAACGCGAATAATGTGAACCCGAAGCTCCATCCCGAGTGCCGTAGTCTCGAAATGGCTTCGCATGGTGATGGTCGCATCATCGACACGTGGGCGCGCTCTGGCGAAGCCCGCGAATGGAGCGGCACCTTCACCCCCGAAACCCCGTCCATCACTCTGACCAAGACCGTCACCGAAAAGACATACGGCGATACGGCCACAGAGCTCCACTGGACCTACACGGCCACTAACACCGGCAACGTCCCCCTGACGAACGTCCACATCATCGACGACACCTACGACGGCGGCTACACGGGCACCGACCCGAACACCGTCAACACCGTCACTGAAGCCTGTGCAACCGTCCAGCCTGGCAACACCTGCACATGGAAGGACATCACCAGCCCCCTCGTGGACTCCGACTTCCCCGACGCTGGCAAGACCATCACCAACACGGCGAAGGCCACTGGCGTGAGCCCCGCAGGCCTCCCCGTCACGTCCGACCCATCCTCGGACTCCTCGACCTACGTCCCTGCCAAGCCGGCAATCGAGATCGAGAAGACCGTGGACAAGCCCGAGTTCCACTCCGGCGACAAACTCACATGGACGTTCACCGTTCGCAACACCGGCGACATCAGCCTGCACGACGTGACCGTCGTCGAGGACTCCTACAACGGCCACAAGCCCCTGTCAGCAGTCACATGCCCCGGAACAACGCTCGACGCAGGCGCATCCATGACCTGCACGGCCACCTCCGACACGAATGACGACGACATCCGACAGGGCGATGTGACAAACACTGCCCACGCAACCGGCATCTCCGATGGCCGCAACCGCAACGTCGAGTCGGCACAGTCCACAGCCAAAACTGTGGGTAAACTGACTCCCGTCACCGTCATCCCACGCCTGCCCATGACCGGCGGCACCGGCATCCTCGCCATCGCCGGTATTGCCTTCGTCGCGCTCCTCGGAGTCGCAGGCATGACCGTTACATACAAGCGTCGCTCCAACAAGGGCGACGAGAACTGACCCCCACGGAAAGGAACCTGTCTTGAAGAAGACGACCACCCGATACGCAGTCGCATCCGCGACCGCAGCCCTCGCGCTCGTGAGCCTCATGGGCGCAGGCATCGCCAACGCGGCCCCCAGCCCCATCCTCGACGGTGGCCCCACCCAGGGCACCATCAAGATCCACAAGATCAAGGGAGTGGAGAGCGGCACCCGCGCCGACGGCACACCACTCTCCGACCAGGCCCGCCAGGCGCTCGGCGAACCACTCGCCAACGTCACCTTCGATCTGTATAAGATCGACGGCATTGACCTGCACTCCACCGCAGGCATGGCCATCGCAGAGAAGGCCGCGGACATCACCCTGACCCCTGAGATCGTCGCCTCCGGCCAGCTGTCCATCGACGGCCAGGACTACACCTTCACAAAGACGACGAGCGTCACCACCAACGCCACCGGCGACGCATCAGCGACCGTCGAGCTCGGTGTGTACGTCGTCAACGAGAACCTGACGAACTACCCCGGCGACGCATCCGCGATCACCCCGGCAGCGCCATTCCTGGCGATCATGCCGCAAACGAACCCCCGTAATCACTCGGACTGGATGTACGACATCGACATCTACCCGAAGAACACGGAGAACAGCATCGAGAAGACCGTCAAGGACGGCAACGTCGGCACCCAAAACCAGGACGGCTACAAGGTCGGCGAGAACCTGACCTACACGCTCGCCTCAACCGTCCTCGCAGGCGACAGCAACGGCGACGGCCAGGTCAACGGCGCGGACCTGGGCTACTACTACGTGCAGGACACCCTCCCCGAGGGCACCGAGTACGTGTCCAGCAAGGTCTCCGTCGGCGACACCGCACTCACCGAGGGCGCGGACTACGTGCTCTCCCAGACCGGCAACACGCTCGGCTGGTCCGTGACATCAGACGGCCTGAACAAGCTCGCCGCCAACACCGGCAAGAAGTTCACCGTCGAGATCGTCACCCGCGTGGCGGCGAACAACGTCACGGGTGAGCTGAAGAACCAGGCATGGTACATCCCGTCGAACAACTGGCTCATCAACAACGGAAACAAGCCAGGTGTTCCCGGCAACACACCTCCCGAGACCCCCAACAAGCCCCCGAAGTCGCCCGAGGTCGTCTCCAAGTACGGTGACATCGTGCTCAAGAAGACTGCAACCGGCGGCACCGTGCTCGCGGGCGCAGAGTTCAAGGTCTACCGCGCCACGGGCGGTACCGTGTGTGACGCTGCCGCCGTCTCCGGCGAGCCCATCGCCACGTCAGCCCCCACCGACGCGCAGGGCTTCACGAAGGTCTCCGGCCTCCAGCTCTCCAACTGGTACAACGGTGCCGAGCAGACCGATCTGCACTCCTACTGCCTCGTCGAGTCCAAGGCCCCCGAGGGCTACAACCTACTGCCGTCGCCCGTCAAGTTCGATCTGACGGTCGCCGGTGAGGTCACCGACATGGCAGCAGCGTTCGCCGACACGCAGCGCGACGCAGACACCACAGACAATGCGGGCGGCTCCCGCACTATCGTGGACTCGAAGAAGCAGCTCCTACCCTTCACGGGTGGCGCAGGCATCGGCCTGATCGGCTCTGCCGCCACTGTCATGGCGGGCGCAGCTGGGTTCTTCGCCCTCCGTTCGCGCCGCGACGAGAAGCAGGGCGAGATCGCCTGACCTTCAACCCCTTAAAGCCCCGCGCTGACCGGCCACGTGCTGCGAAGCGCGGGGCTTCCCCTATGCCCCAAAACAACCACACAACACAGGACGAACAGCAGCAATTCATCTGGAAAACCTTAGACAGATGATATTCTTTATACGGTAACGTAAATGCAGGAAGGGAACCCCATGAAGGCAGCAACCATGCGACGCTTCGCAGCAGCACTCATGCTCGCCGTCGCACTCATGCTCGCCTACCCCACCGTAGGCACCATCTGGGAGAACCAGCAGGCCCGCGAAGCAGCAGCCCAGCAAGCTCAGCAAGCCGAAACCCTCAAGCGCCAGCAGCCCGAGAAAGTCGCACAAGCCCTCCTCGACGCGCACGCCTACAACCAATCCCTCGCAGGTGTCCCCCTCGCCGACCCTTACACCGCCCCGAGCGAACACGACGCAGCCGCCTACGACAACTACCTGCACCAGCTCGCCGACACCGACGTAATGGGGCGCATCCGAGTCCCCAACGTCAGCATCGACCTGCCCATCCACCACGGCACCAGCGACGAAGCCATGCGCACCGGCGCAGGCCACCTCTACGGCACAGCACTCCCCGTCGGAGACACAGGCGCGCGCCCTGTCCTCTCCACCCACACCGGCCTACGCAGCGCCACCCTCTTCGACCGCCTCAGCGACGTGAAGGCCGGGGACATCTTCTACGTGGACGTGTACGGCGAAACCCTCGCCTACGAAGTCACCAGCATTGATGTCATCACCCCCGACCAGATCGAAGCCCTCGCCCCCGTCCCCGGCAAAGACCTCGTGACCCTCATGACCTGCACCCCCTACGCAGTCAACTCCCACCGCCTCCTCGTCACCGGCGAACGCATCCCCTACAACCCCGCAAACGACCCCACTGCAACAACAACAGCGACTCCCGGCCCCGTCGAGTTCATCCTCAACACGATCACCCCCCTGCCCTGGTACATGCGCCTCATGGGAGCCGTATCCCTCGGAGCCCTCATCACAGGCATCGTCATGGCGATCCCCAAGAAGAAGCGCCCACGACCACAGGGGGACGCATGAGCAGCCTCGAAACCCTCGAAAAACGCACCGTGAGCGCCCTGTCCTACTTCGGGCTCTACAAACTGCACCTCGCGAACCTCTACCTCACCTACGCGCAAACCCAACCGTGGACCCTCAACAAACGCGAGCTGCACGACGTGGCGCGCTCCATCATCCCCACCCTCAGCTGGAAACTCGACGGCACCGCCATCACCACAGCAGCCCACTACTGGCTCGCCTACTCCATCATCAAAGACGACCCCTTCATCGCTGCCGACGACAAGCACGTCATCTACGACGCATGGCAAACCCTCCGCTGGCGCACACACCTCCTCGACCTGCACACCAACCAAGAAACCCTCGACGCAGACAGCCGCCTCGAACGCCGCAAAACCAACGCCCCCAACTGTCGATGGATCCTCGAGGCCCGCACCTTCGGACAAGGAATGCCCACATTCCATACATGGTGGGAACACCCCGACGTGCAAGAACTCTTCCACAACACCATCGGCACCACCACCCCCATGATCGAAGCCCTCGACGCACTCCCCACTGGCTTCGACATGTGGGTAGCCCTCGACGGTCAATTCTCCACCGGACAACACACCCCCCTCACAGACGCATCCCTCGACTGGATGCGCACCCACGACGGGCAACCCTGGCAGAAATGGGCATGGGAACACTTCGCAACCGACGACACCCCCCTACCGGCGCGCCTAGACGAGAGCGAGTGGCGCTCGCGGGGCGGCTGGTGGACCATTGACCCCACACTAGGGCGACAGATGGTCGCCTTCCCCGACGAGTACTCCACCCTCGAGCCCACCGACCTGTTCGCCCGCCCCCCATTCATCGACCTCGGACTCGCAGGTCCACTCACCTACGGGGACAGCCTCGCCCTCCACCTCAACGGCGACACCATCAGCATCGACGACCCCGACCTCGCGGGACTCCCCTCATCAGTCCCCCTCCCGCCACTGGACCAAATCACCATCGAGCACGCCCCCGAGCCGGGAATTACGCACGCCCCCCCCGGCCATGTCGTCACTTACACGATGACACCAAACGCCACCCTCGAGGAGTACTCCAATGACCTCTACTAGCATCAGCAGCGCGCTACGGATCTTCGTGCGACGCGGCAAGTCCTTCACGCTCCGCGGCCCCCAGAGCGTCCTCTCCGGCCCCGTCATCCCTACGCCCCCCATTCCACAGCCGCCAGCAATGGGGCCAGCCGGCCCCAGCAGCACGCCAATTCCGCCAACGCCAGAAGCCGCTAAGGATCCCCGCAACCGACCCTACGGGCACGACAATGCCGCCCTACGCTCAGAGTTCTACTACGTCGCCTTCCAAGGACACACACCCAGCCCCTCGGAGCGCACGGCCCCCGACTCTCTCCTGCCCACACGCAACCCCGCCGCCTGGTACGCGCCCGCCCTCAATGCCCTCCACAACGCCCCCTATGCCTCCACCTACACGGACCTGTTCTCGTGGGTGGACCTCATGGAACCAGCGCTCGCTATCGACGCTGACCTCCTCCAATGGGCCAAACTCCCACCCCAGGGCAAGCAGCAGGCGCTCACCACCCATACGCGCCGACTACGCGCCCTCATGAATGCCGGGCTCCGCGTCGGAGCAGTACGCGAAACCCACGCGACAGGCACCGTGAACCTCGATCTGTCCGCCTACAAGCGCCAGGGCTACTCCTTCGCCGAGTGGGCGGAGAACATGGCCTCCGGTAGCGCACACATCCCCCTGCCCCTCATCGTCGCGATCCTCAACGCGCACCCCGACTTCACCACACCCCAGCAGGTGATCCTCCACCTCCAAGCACAAGTGAGAGTAAGCGACCTGTGATCGACGACTACACGGCCCTGTGGGTCGCCCCCATCAACGACGTAGGCCTCCCCGCGCGCGCCGCCGAACAAGAAGGCCCCCACGCCCTCGCCGAGCTCGCAGAAGCCCGCGACATCCTCACCCCCGACCCCGCAATCAACCCGAAAGCCGTCCTACGCCAAATCGCATGGCGCAACTACGAACAGACGTGCAGGACCGCACGCCGCTACGGCCCCCTCAGAAAGGACACCACCAATGGACAACAGCAACGATGACTTCTGGGATCTCCCAGTCGCCAACGAGGACACCTACGAGACGACGGTGCTCCCCGCCGCAGACGAGCCCGCTCCTGAAGTGGAGAAGAAGCGCAACGCGCGCACTGTGATTCTCGGCAGCATCATCCTCGCCCTCGTGGTCCTCGTGGTCCTCGTGGCAGCTATCGGCCTCAAAAACTGGCGCAATGCCCCCGCCAACGCGGGGACAGAAGCCCCTACGCCGCAAGTAACCATCGCGCCCACAATCCCCACACCCGACACGACAGCGGCCCCGCAGCCTGCACCCTCCCAGCAGACACCCACGCAAGACCCAGCAACTACAGCACCAGCCACCCCCGCACAGCCGACACCAAGCGCGACCATCGACCCCAACAGTCTGACGTTCGCACCGGCACAGCAGGCGCGCGCCGTCGTCATCGGGAAAGACATCACCGCAGTCAACGGTCAGCTGGTCTTCACCCTGCGCATCAACATCCCCAACATTCCCCAAGCTGCACAGGGCGGTACCGTCGCATACGTCGTCACCAAGAGCCAGTACGACTCCTACGAGTCAGGATCCCTCATCGACGTACAGTATCGAGTCGATCAGGACGGTCGCATCGCTATCGTTCGCTAACGAGCGCCGTACACACCACAACACGATCCCATAGGGTTTAATGGAGATAAACACGCAGAAACTATCTCCGCACGAAAGGTCGCACTCATGCCGACACCAATCACACCTCCACACATTGCCCGCTCGAAGGGCATGACGAAACGAGACGTGCTCAAGCGCGTCGAAGACACCCCTGCCTCCCAGAACCTCAAGGCGCTCGCGGATGAGATCTACCTCGTCGGCCTCATCACCGACCCCTCCAAGGTGATCCCCGGCAAGAAGAACCCCGACGGCACACCACAGCGAGGCACAGTCGTCGGCTACAGGTTCCACACCAACGTCCCGCTGCGCATCCCCGACTTTGGAACAGGAGACAAGTTCCGGCGTGATGCTTACGCAGTCGAAGACCCCACACGTTACAAGAACGTCGAAGCGGGCACAGACTTCGACCTCACGCGAGGGGAACTCGCCGCATTCGCAGGCAAGGTCGGCACGCGCATCACCGGCCAGAACCCGGACATCGACCAGGAGCAGGCCCTCATGATCGAGGCGCGATGGGGACGTGGCTCCGGCCCCGACAGTCGCCCCAGCGCAGTCCTCCTGCGCCCCGACACCCGCGCCATGGGAGCCAAGACGCTCATCGGCCTGTATCCCGAGATCCCCGTCCTCAACTACGTCCAGACGGAAGGATACGAGGAAAGCGAAGGGTTTCAGTACTTCAAGGCCAAGGGCTATAGGGCCCTACGCCCCGAGTTCGAGGGGACCAAGTTCGCACCCCTCGGCTACAACGCCGCCGACAACCCACCTGCCCCCAAGAAGAGCCGAGAACAGAAGGCAGCTGAGGAATCAGCAAAGATGTCGAAGCTATTCTCCGAGCTCTATCCCGACAAGGGCGAGTGACAGAGCAAGACGCGCCCCCGCGCAGTCGCCGACGCTCTCACACCACACCCATCAACCGCAAGAAAGGAACGCCTGCCGTGAAACTCGCTCCCGCGATCACCCGCGCTGCTCTGACGTGCGCCCTCATCGTGGCCCCAGCCGCCACCGGAACAGCCGTTAACGCAGCCCTCGCCGCCCCCGCGCAGGGAGTCGTCGCCGCCTACGACAGTGACGCGAACACCAACACGCCCACCCCGCAGCCCACGCAAGCGCCCGGCACTACCCAGCAGGGCACGCAGCAGACCCCCAACCAGCCGCAGCCCACACAGGGCAGCAACGGCCCATCCAAGCCTCAGATCGACGTAACCACCCCCGGCACTGATCCGCTGGTCAAAACCGACCACTCGAAGGATAAGGGCGGCTGGCTGTCAGGCGGTTGGACCGACGATGAGAGCGTCAAGCAGGGCGCAGAGAGTGCGCGCCCGCTCCTGGGGTTCTTCTCCTTTGCTATCGGCTGGCTCCTTAGCATCATGATCGCGCTTGTCACGGTCAGCAACATGCTCGGCCTGTTCTACGTCGCCGTCAGCGTCGGCTTCATCCGCACCATCCTCTCGGGCGGCATGTATGGCAACGGCACCGGAAGCCAGTCCGGCGCGAACTCCATGGGAATGGGCATGGGCATGAGCGGTAACCCCAACGGTGGCGCAAAGGCGCAGGGTGGCTGGCTCAAAGGCATCCGAGTCATCCCCGCCGCAGCTATTCAGGCAGTCGAAATGGCCGAGTCTGGCGAACGGGGAGGCCCCTCTGGCAACCAGATGGGCGCAATGATGCCCGGCAGCTTCGGCGGGGCCCCGCAGCAGGTCGGAGGCAGCGCGAAACCCATCACGCCGATCCGCTACTACCTCCAGAAGCAGGCTCTCGAGCTCGTAGCACTCGGCGTAGCGATCATCCTCCTGGTCCTGTCCAGCGTCCTCGTCGATACCGGCATCGCCTTCGGCAACGGCCTCAGCCAGGTACTCTACTGGCTCCTGTCTCAGATCTTCTAACCCGCCAACGGGGCGACGCTACTCCACCAAACAGCAGTGGGGAGCGTCGCCCCACACCCGCCAGAAAGGAAGGCAGCATATGAGCACCTTCAAGGAAGCGTTCACGCAGCGCTTCATGCCCAACAGCCGCCGCCAGGCCACCGAAAGCGCGCGCGTCTCCGCATCCACAGCAGACGCACTCCTCACCATGCTCAAGGAACACGTCCCCACCAACGGAGACGTGCTCGAGTTCGACATCACTCGGACAGCAGAGGAAGCCGCCGTCATTCAGGCCATGTCCGACCCCAAGATCATGGCCACATACAACATCTGGCAGGACACGGAGGTACGCACCAAGTACTACGCCTCCATTAAGACCCTGGAGTTCGCATGACCGTCAGAACCCCACGCATCCGACAGACAGCAGAAACATGCCAGGTCAGCCACGCACTCGCACACGAGATCATCACCCGATACGGTGAATGGACGGCCAGCCAGGCAACCAGCGCCACCCAGCTGACCACCGTCAGCTACCTAGGCATCATCGAGTTCTCCAACGGCACACCCAGCTACGGGCTGAACGAGCGACAGCCGCTCGAGGCTCAGTACGCAGCCTTCGCAGCCGACTACGGCTACGACATTGAACTCACCCGCATGGTTCTCGCCGCATACGCGAACGCCATCATCCGCGAGCTCGCCATGTCGGGGCGCGCAGTCCTCCGCGGCATCGGCGCGCTGCACGTCAGCGACACCGGGAAAGTCCGATTCAACCGGGCAACTGCCGTCGCCAAATGGGAAGGCACCGACACGACGTTCCGCACCTGCGTCAACCCAGCCTTCCGTCAGCGCTTCAACGACCTACAGGAGGCCACAGCCTAATGCAGGGAGCAACCCACCGCGCCGGAGGCGCAGCAGCGTGCATGATCGGCTACACGGCCCTCGCCGCACACCACGCGCCACTCATTGAAGCAGCCCCGCTCGCCTCACTGGTCGTCCTCTACCCCTTCGCCCTGTGGGGATCCACAGCAAGCGACCTCGACCACCACCCCGGCAGCGTGTGGGATGAAGTGAAGCTCGCCGGCGAACGCTCAGGCCACACGATCCCCTCCCAGGATCCCGTATCCAGGACAATCAGCCATATCCTGCACCTCACGCGACCACTGCGTGACATTGCGCCCCGTAAGTCACGAACGGCGCAGATACTCAGTATCCTTGACTGTAAGCACAGGTCTTGGCAGACCCACAGCGAGTTGCCATTCCTGCTCCTCTTCGGAGCACTCACGCAACTTAATCCACTCACGACCAACCTAGGGGAGGCTCTAACCCAGCTTGTACTCACCGGCATCATCATGGGCCTCATCGCCCACCTCACCCTCGACCTCCTCACCCCCGAGGGACTACCGTTCGCAACGGGACTCTTCATCAACCGAGTGATACTCAGGAAGAAGATCCTGCCCGAACGGATCAAAATAATCCCTCACGTCAAACCCCGACGAAAGGGCGAGCCCGGCTTCTTCTCCACTGGTGGCACTTGGGAGAAGAAGATCGTGTTCAACATCCTGCATGCAGTCAACCTAGGACTCCTGGGCTGGCTGATCTACAGGCTCGGAATCGCCCCGTACACATCGTTCCAGATCATCTGAATCGACACAGAAAGACACCGAAGAATGAAACTCTCCCCACGCATGGGCATGGGCCGAGCGGCACTCGCAACGCTGTTCCTGGCCGTCGCCCCAATCGTTGCCACCACAACCGCTGCGACAGCGGCTCCCGTCACTGCTCCCGCGAGCGCGTCGATCAGCGTCACAGCATCCACTGGCGTGCTGCCCGCAGCCGACGGCAACGGCGCTGGTAACGCCACACAGGAGGCCGACAAGGCTCTACGTACCACCGTCGCTAAGGATCTGGCTGGGAACACCTACCAGCTCAGTGGCGGCGGCACCGTCAATGGCTCGGACATTATCAAGCCCGAGGGCACGATTAACCAGGCCATCTACGAACAGCTCACGTCTTCCGCGCAGAGCCAGTTCGCCAATGACCTGATGGCCAAGACCGACAGCTACACTGAGCCGACGGCTCAGGACTACAGCCCGTCCCTCGCTAAGTCCGCTGGCGTGAGCTCTGAGACGAAGCAGAACTGGTTCAAGGAGCTTCGATCCAACTCAGGCCTCGGCTCCAAGCTCCTGACCTCTACGCTCTCCCGTGGCGTGTACGCCGACCTTGACGGTGGTGCGCGCTGGTTCGCGCCGTTCAGTGGCCCACTGTCCACAGCGCTGGGTTTCCTGGCCATCCTGATCCTCGCAGGCACGACGATCTCGGCAGTCATCGACCTGGCCTACATCACCATCCCCGCCTTCCAGGTGCTTTCCGATGCCGTCGCTAACGGTGGTGGCAACGGTAATGGTGGCGGCGGTGGCCTGCGCCAGGCAAGCGCCAAGCTCGTGTCTACAGCGGCCCGAAAGGCCGTCGAAGCTGAGGAGAACGGCCAGAACGCCGTCTGGGTGTACTTCAAGAAGGCCGCAGGTAAATACCTGGCCGTCGGTTTCACCCTGTGCTTCCTCGCCTACAACCTCCTATGGAGCCTTGTCGGCACGGCCATGGACCTCGTGACCGGAAGCCTCTTCTGATCCACTCGAGGGCAGGGGAGCACATGTCAGCTCCCCTGCCCTCATCGACATCCACAACACGCACACGCTCACGCAAAGGCAATCGACCCAATGACCCCCACGCAGACACTCGCAGGCCCCCGCAAGGCGCTCCTGACGCTCCTCGCTACCCTCGTCGCGCTCATCCTCTCTGTCGGGCCAGCCTTCGCGGACGACAACGTGCGCGCCACCACCTACATCGCCAAGAACGATGTCAACATCTCCGCCATCGTTACCGAGGCGAACCGGAGCCTCAAAAACTCCCCTGAGATCATGTCCTACGATGCCAAAGAAGGATCCGTCAGCTTCGACTTCACGACCTATAACAAGCTCGACAACAAGGACAAGCAGACCTACATGCAGGCCGCACTGTCGGCCACCAGCAAGAGCGGCCTCGGCGGACAGCGCAAGTCCAAGCTCTACTCCTTCATCAGCCAGCAGGACGGTAAGGTCTCAGCAGCAGTCAGCAACCTAACAACTGACGCATCCGCGAACTTTTACAGCGCCATGGCGCTCCTCAAGCCCTTCACCGGCCCGTTCAGTACCTTCCTGGGGCTCGTCGCAATCCTCATCATCGTTTTCGTGACGACGAGCCTCCTTATCGACCTGGCCTTCATCGCGATCCCCGTGTTCCAAGTCGGCGACGCAGATAAGGGCATCACCCGCAGGTTCATTTCCTCCGCAGCCCGACGAGCAGTGCGCGAAGAAATGGACAGCAACAAGAGCGCCGTGTGGATCTGGTTCAAGCGGAGAGTCTTCGTCATGGCTGGACTCGCCATCGTGTTGGTCTACCTCGTGAGCGGCAGCATCTATGAGATCATGGGGTGGTTCCTCCAGGTCGCCGGAGTGAACTAAGAAAGGTTACGCAAATGAAGAAGATTCGCAGCGTTATGCGCTCGACCGTGCGCCGCATCAAGAAGGCAGCGCCCCGCGTCGTCATGTTCCTCATGGCCCTCGTCGTCACGAGCGGCGTTATCGTCGCCCCCGCAGCGTTCGCAGCCGACGAGAAAACCCCCACGGGCGGCAACGCGACGAGCCGCACCGCTGCGATCATCAACCTGGCGAAGAACCAGAAGCTCGCCGACACCAACGCCGGGAGCCTCAAGCCGGAAGAACTGCGGATCCTCGGCACCTTCGCATCGAACTTCTACGTCCCCTTCCAGAGCCAGTTCAACTACAACGGCTCGATCATGAAGAAGGACTCCGACGCTCGCGACGCGACACAGAAGTCCGTGTCCAGCGCCCTACAGTCCACCGTCGGCATGAGCGCCGACTCCGCCGACTCGGTTGCCGCCTACATCATCGGCAACGTCTGGCAGGGCGGCACCGACCTCTCCTTCGCATACTCCGACGGCGACTACTGGGACCAGAACACCTCCTGGACAGTCAAGGACTCCTACCCGACCGACTGGCGCTCCTTCCTGCGCATGGTGTCCGGCGGTAGCCTCACCAACCCCAACTACACCTTCCTCAAGGAAGACGACCCGGCGATGAAAGCCAAGTGGAACGCCCTCGTCTACCAGGTGGACGGCAAGACTGTCCCGGCGTTCGTTTGGGATCCCACCGGCGTGAACCTCACCCCCTCCACCGTCGCCCTCTACCAGGCGCTCTCCATGGCCGACCTCGGCAACGGCTACGGCTCCAGCCTGTTCGACCTCTCCACCGCCGACGCTGACCTCTCCAAGGGCGAAGCCGACGCATTCACCGACGGCGTGGACGCAACCGCAGCAGCCAAAGCCCTCGCCGACACCGCCCTCGACCAGTCCAGCTTCTCCGGCAAAATGGCGATCAGCCCCTTCGGCGATATCGTTTACCGCGGCCCCAACCACACGTGGGTAGCGATCCCCGCATCCATGAACCCCGGCACCTGGACCAAGGTAGACTCCTCCGGCACCAAGTACGGGCCCGCGAGCGCCTACAACACCGTGAACTTCCAGAACCTCGTGCTCTCCAACATCGAGCAGCAACTCACGACACCCTGGGAAACGTCGAGCGGCTACAACAACAACTACGCCACCACCAAGATCAGCGGCACCCTCGACGACGCGAACGGCTCCGGCTTCATGCCGATCTCCGGCTTCTACGGCAAGACACAGCCCGGCTCCGCGAGCAACACCACCGCCAACGACGGGTTCTTCACTGACTCCTGGACCACCACCAAGGAAAAGCTCGAAGAACAGCTCAAGGACAAGTACAAGACAGCTGGCGTAGCCTCCGACGACTACGTGCACAACATGTTCGGCAGCAACAACCAGAACGCCTTCGCCGTCATGCGCTCCGCGACACAGACCAACCAGTCCCGCTCCCCGTTCATCTACAAGGAATGGGTCGGCGCGCACGAAGGTCAGGCCTCTACGACCGTCTACACGACCAACAAGATGATCGTCCTCGACGACATCCAGGCATTCAAGGGCGACGTGCCCGAAGACGGCATGTACCAGGACGCGATCACCGCTCCCTCCGGCGAGGTCTTTGCCAAGGCAGGCAACCTCGACAAGAACACCACGTCGAACGCCTGGCAGAAAGCCCTCGACCCCGCGTCGAACCTCGCCCAGACCGCCGCATCAATGCCCAAGCCCACCGCCGTCAGCCTCTACGCCAGCTACGTCATGGCCGCATTCGGCGACGACAAGGTGAATCAGAAGATGGGCTGGAAGTACAACGCCTCCCTCCCCGCTGTTAAGTCCGACGTGAAGCTCGAGGCCGACCCCGCGCAGGTGAAGAACGAGAAAGCCGACGCGATCACCAACTACCTGTACTTTTTCCTGTCCCCTAACTGGGAGCACACGAACTACGCAGCCCAGCTCATCACGAGCAAAATCTCCGGCCTGCTCATCCGCTGGCACGACGACATGACCGGCACCCAGGCCATCAGCATCGTTCAGGGCACCACACGCTACACAGGCTTCGCAGGATACGTGTCCACCCCCAACCTGCACGATCTGTCTTGGACCGACACCCTCATCAAGGTCTACAACGACAACGCTGTGTACCTGCTCCTCATCATCCTCATCATCCTGTGCGTCTACACCGTCATGAGCATGATGAGCTGGAAGCAAGCACTCGGCTCCTTCGCCGTGTTCGTCGTCATCGCCCTGTCGATCTTCCCAGTCATCAACGGTGTCGTGGACACGACAAACCGCTTCAGCAACGCCGTCTACAGCCAAAAGTTCACGTACTGGGCCGTCATCACCCACCAGACGTACTCCACAGAGATCGACAAGGCCGCAGCAGGCGACGACTACTCGAACTACCTACAAACCGTGTTCAACAACAGCGCCGACATGGGATCCTTCGTGTCCGACGGCACCGACGGTAAGGCCAACTCGATCAGCAACCGAGGCGGCGAAAACATCCTCCTCAAGTGGCAATCACCCAAGAAGCGCACCGCCGTCGAATACGGCAAAGACCTCGCCAACGCCACACAGAACAGCCCCAGCCTCTCCAAGCTCCTCAACAGCGCCACACAGCAGGCCTACGGCGGCGAAACCTACCTCGACGACCCCAACTCCACCTACCTGTACCGCTCCTACGTGGACATCTCCAACTCATCCCGCTACACCTACCTCGGCGTAGCGGCCCGAGGCGACGGCAAAGCCACCGTCAACACCGACCCCACCACCGACAACTGGCCACAGGGACTCAAGGACAACTACAAGAACTACAAGGCGGACCTCGACACCTACATGGGATCCGGCTTCGCCAACCGCCCCACCGGCGACTCCAACCCAGCCACCCTGGCCTACATCACGCCCGTCCTGTCCAGCAAGATCGTCGCCGACCACTTCGCCGACATGAACAAGCTCGACAACCTGTCCTACAACGACCACGTGGGCATCCCCGGCGGCGCGTACCAGTTCAGCCTCGGCACCTACACGCAGGGCAAGTCCGCGCGTGAGCAGATCAAGACCGCCAACCCCGCCGGGTACAACCCCGACGACGAGTCCTACTCGGATGCCGACTACAACGGCCTGGGAGCCTTCGCTCTCGCATCCGAGTCCCCCTACTACCACTTCTCCTGGTACACCTACGACCACGGCCTCTCCGCAAAGAACAGCGCATCCGGCGGCTACAAGGACATGATCCTGAACAAACCCAACCAGGGCTTCTTCTACAACAACTCCGCCGGGGAGAACGAGGACGAGACCGCCGACAACGACGGCGAGCTCAAAGACTACCTGGGCATGAAGGAACTCTTCACCTACACCATCCCCTACCTCAAGGCCGCTAACAACGTCGTCGTCGAATACGACAAGCGCTACAGCCTTAAGACCTACCCGAACCTCCCGTTCGAGCCAGGCCACGACGCAGAGTTCCGCGACGACCCCGAGAACCGCCAGAAATACTGGCAGAACGTCAACGTCGCCCAGCTCGCCAACATGCACTCCGCATGGGTCGATCAGCTCTACGACGCTTCCTACGCCAAGCAACAGACGATCCGCCACAACGGCAAGACCTACACAATCACCGACCCCCTCGACCCGGCCTCATACCCAGAAGAGCGCCCCATGGTGTTCTCCCCCTCTGAGATGAACGCCTACGGCCTCACCAAGGCCGACCTGACGAGCGTCGAATCGCGCATCATGAGCGTCCTTGAGAACAGCCGCAAGCCGTTCAACGAAATGCTGAACTACTACAGCTTCCAGGACAGCGTGCTCAACAGCGCGACCTCGATGCTCACCACGTTCGAGTTCAACCGGGCGTTCTCCGACACGGAGTTCTTCGGCATCAAGCAGGGCGTGCAGCTCTACCCGCAGTCCTACGAGCTCAAGAACTTCTCCTACGACTCCTACCTGCGCCTCATCCTGTCGAACAGCCTCCAGAAGGATGCCCTCGAGGCCGGCGACTACAACTTCTACAAGCAGGTCACGCAGGAATCGTCCATGACGACATCCGTCATGCTCATCATCACGGACTTCCTGAGCATCTACGTTGTGCCGCTCCTGAAGTACGGGACGCTCCTCGCAATCGCCGTGTGCGCCCTCGTGTTCCTCCTCGCCGCCGTCTTCCAAGCGACCGACGGGAAACTGCTCTCCAAGGCCTCCAAAGCGATCCTTGCACCACTGGGCAAGTTCCTCCTCATCACGCTCAGCATGACGTGGATTATCAGCCTCCTCATGGGCGATCCCGTCGATGGAGTGACCGGGCAGCTCAGCTCATCCGTGCGCCTCGGTGATCCCGTGTTCGCACTCCTCGCGATCTGCGCGCTCAACGTCATCGTGTCCCTCCTGTACTTCCGCACCCTGCGGGGAGTGTTCAAGGACATGCGCCACTACGCCACGGCTGCGTACAACAGCGTCTCTGGCGTGTTCGGCAGTGCCCTCTCGAAGATCGCAGCAGTGGGCGGCATCGGCGCAGCAATGAAACAGGGCTTCTCCAACGCAGTTGGCGGCACCGTCAACGCAGGCCAGCAGGTCATGCAGCGCCGACAGGACAAGAAGACGCAGGCGGCGAAGGACGAAGCAACTGCAACCAGCACGCGCCAGACGAAGATCCAGACAGCGCAGGCCGAAGCCGAGATGCAAGAAAAGCTCGGACGCTCCGACCTCGCCGACAAGATCCGACGCGACGCGCTCACTGATGCGCCCCAGTCGTCCAAGAAGCAGACCCAAAGCACCGCCTCCAGCATCAACTCCAAGATCAAGGCAGGCGCTAAGAAACTCGTGGGCGGCAAGGGCTCAGGGGGTGCGAAGAAGGGGGATGCGAAGTGATCCTCTCCTTCCTCCTCCTATGCCTGTCGATCTCCCTCAAGATCGTCGCCCTCACCGCTCGCGTCGGCCTCAACGCTGCCGTCGCCACAGCAGATGTCGCCTCCAAAGCTGCCATCGAGGGGACAGCGAAGGCGACGGGCAGCGAAAACAGCGACACCACCAAGATCGTGCGCATCGCCCGACAGGCAACCCTCGGGGCAATCAAGTTCGCCGCCCGCGCCGTCGATGCGCTCCTCAGCCTCGTCATGATGGGCTGGGTGACCGTCCTCGCGATCTTCGCTATCGTCGCGCTCGTCCTCGCGGGCGGCGGCTGGTTCTGGCTCACTAACCTGTCCGATAAGGTCTCCCCCGAAGTCATGGGCATCGGTAACAACGGGACAACCGTCAGTGCCGCGTCCGCAGTCAACGCCTACGACGGCGGTAACGGTGTCCCAACCGTCGCCGCATCCCCCAACCAAATCGGCCCCGCCATGCTCGCGAACGCCAAGTACGCCATGGCGAACCTCCCCGCGCAGGGCTACTACTCCTACGACTGGGGAGGCCGCGGCCCCACCGGCTACGACTGCTCCGGCTGGGTGAGTGCACTCATCCTCATGGCCGGGTGGACCATGGATGACTCCGGCAACCCCGTACAGCTCGGAGCTGACCAGGACCGCATCGTCGTCGGGCAGTCATCCTCCGCGCAGGTTACCAGCCTCCTATCGGCTAACAGCGCCTTCTTCGCCGCCCACGCCACCCCCTACAACGGTGACGAATCAGTCCTCACCCCCGGCGACATCATCACGGGCCCTGGCCACGTCGGCATCTACGTCGGTGACGGATGGATCGTCCACGCTTCCGACTACGGCGCAACCGGCCTCAACGTCTCCCCCGACGAGTCCTCCGCAGCAACCCACGACGTTGGCTTCCAGAAGGGCTACCTCAACCAGTGGGTTACCGGATACGTCCATTTCGGGTAAACACGCACCCCACATACCAGTCTTTACCGTCAAAAACACAGTAAAATAGGGGCATGAGCACCAGAAACGACATGCGGCCACAGGTGGGAGACGAGTCCATCTCCATCCCCCTGACACTCGACAAGCCGCAAGTGAACGGGAAAGAGCGGTGGCGCAATCGCCTCTACATGGCAGCAGGCGCAGGCGCAATCGCGTTCTTCCTGGACCTCGCCTACCTGATCGGCTCAGGCGCGGGCCTCGGAGCCAAGCTGATCGTCTGCATCGTCCTCATCCCATCGGTCGCGTCGCTCATCATCCGGCACCTTATCCTCGAGGAACGTGAGTTCCGAGCTGACCTCATGGAACAGCTCGCTAACGACTACCGGATGGCCCTCAGCAACGTCTGGGGCATCTACCGGATCGAGAACACTCCCCCCTACGTCTGCTACTTCAAGACCGGCGGGCGCATGGGAATCTTCATCCACGCCAACAAAGGCTCCCGCGTCGGAAACGATACCGCTCAGGCCGTCTTCGACCACTACGAGGGCTACGCATACGCGATGCGAGAAGCCGGCAGGCGCGGCATCATGGTCGGCCACATCGACTACATGGGCAGCATCGGCAAAGACGAACGCATCGAAGGACTCAACGAAGACCTCGCCAACACGGAGAACCCCTCACTGCGCAACGACGTGCTACGCCCCACCTACGAAAACCTCGCAGCCCTCCAAGAACACGCCACCACCCCCGGCGACGTGTACCTTCTGGCCACCACCAAAGGCACCGGCAGTTACGAGGATCTGCACGAGGCGGCAATCGCCTTCAAGACTGCACTGTGCGAAGAGGCCAACTGGGCATCAGCCTCCTACATGCCCCCGCACGAGATCGGTGCCCTCGCGAAGAAGTACTTCGCTCTCCTGACGTTCTCCGCGTCCGACGCGATCCGCCAATCCACAGGCCAGGTCAGCTACAAGCGCTTCCTGCGCCCCACACGCATCATCCACGCCGACGGCACCACCACCCCCATCCAGTAACAGACGCTCGAAAGGTTATAAGAACATGAAAAAGGCTATGAGCATTGCGCTCATCGTTGAGAAGGCCTCCGCAGACGCACTCCTCCGCAGCGCACGCAACCAGGTTGACTCCAACGCATACGAGGTGTTCAACAGTGTCGTAGAGCTGAACGGACGCTACTCCAGCACTGACGCGAGCAGCATTGGCATCGACCGCCTCATCATCTTTGATAGCGATACCACGCTTGGTACCGGCAACCTCCTGGACACCAACCTCCAGATCCTCAACATGTTCCTCGGCAAGGCCGAGAAGATCGAGAGCATCGCCCTCGTGAAGAAGGCGCGCGAGGACCGTATCAACCAGTATCGAGCAAACGTCAACCACCCGCACAGCCTCGTCATTCCGCTGTCAGATAGACTTGAGGCTTCCTTCCTCGCGGATCTCCTCACGCTGTCGCTCAAGGACATCGCCGACACCTACACCGACACGCGCATCACCTCTCCCACCCTGACCTCGCAGCCCATCAGCGACGACCGCACCTACAGCGCCGCCAGCGCAATCCCCGGTGACATCCTCAGCCTTGGCGCAGCAGGCGCAAGCCACGCAGACACCGGCTTCTTCGACGACGAAAACCTCACCGTCGAAGACCGCCTCGCAGCCTGCCCACCACCGCAGCTGCGAGACTTCCACCCGCTTAGCGCGCACGCCCCACAGCTCACCCCATCGGCGAACCCAGACATGCCGATCTTCCGCACCGGGGCCCGCGTCAACGCCGTCCTATCCGCTGACAGCCAGCAGACGGCCATCTACAGCGCTGCGCTCGCGGATGCCTACGCCCAGAGCGGCCACACCGTTCTCTACATCGACCTCCAGTCAGGTGAGCACCCGATCCTCGCGTTCCTGGAGAACGCCGACGGTTTCGCAGCCACCCGCCCATCCATGAAGGAGAGTTCCCCGTTCCTCGACGGCGGCATCTACTTCATGTCTAATGCAGAAAGAGTAGACAGTGACGGCAGAAAGGATCCAAGCACGAACCTCGACGACCTCGAGGCCGTCCTTCCATTCATCCCCTACTTCGACTACACGGTCGTTGACGTGCCCCTGGAGACGACGGGCAAGACGGAGGCATTCCTGACTGCCCTCAACGACGCGCACCCCACCCAGACGCACTTCCTCGCCCCCCAAGGATCGCCTGAAGGGTTCGCGGCCCTCCTGAACACGATCTACGACTCCGACCAGATCAGCAACAAGCTCTGCCGCCTCCTCTCCGAGACAGCATGGCTGCACCCCGGCGGCGCGAACCCGAGCACCCTCAACTTCCTCGCCAGCGTCGCCCCCCGCATCGTGTGGGACCGTGACCCGTTCATCCGACAGATCGAAGCCCTCACAGGACCGCAGCGATGAAAGCCCTCATCTCAACGACGATCCAGCCAGACAGGTTCCCTGACTGGCTCATCGCCGCATCCGTCAGAGACTTCCTCACGGCAGCGCCGAGCGCGCTGACCGTCGAAGCTGTCGTCATCCACGACACGGAAGAAGAAGCACCCGAAGCAATCGCCGCCCTCAAAGACCCGCGACTGCAAGACGCGCAGCTCATCTACGTCAACGACGAGCCAGACACGGCACTCGCCATGGCCATCACCGGCCTGAACGGCGCGATCTACACGGACTCCTACCTCCTCGAAAGCCCAGACCTCCTTGAGGGGATCCTGACAGCAGGAACCGACCTCGTGCTCGCCGACGACGTATCCGGCGACAAGGACATCCTGCTCGCCTTCCGTGAATCAGTCCGTGAGGGGAAGACTCTGCCGAGCGCAGCCCTTGCGCTCATTGCGGAGTCATCATCCAACGTCGTTGCCGCATACGAGCGCTCCGAGGAAGAGCGCCGTGAGCAAGCAGAGGTGTCCGTCGGGATCCTCAGCGACATGAACGACAGTCTCGCCACCCTGAAAGAGCACGCGCGCAGGTCCGAGGCAACACTCAAGGCCGCTCGCGCTCAGCTCCAGAGCGCTCACACGAGCGGAAACGGTGGCCCGCGCATCACAAACTTCCCCCCGGTTGACTACCAAGGCAACAAGCCCATCTACAGGGTCAAAGACCTCGGCCACATGAAGTACCTGACCAGCTTCATGCTCGGGCTCCGAGACTACCTCCAAGACCGCCTCAACATGCGGCCCCGCCTCATCTTCATCGAGTCCCCCTCCGCAGTGACCCGCACGCACTACCGAGAGTTCCCCTGGGTTGACGACTCCATGTCCAGCGACGACCCTGCGCTGCACGCCCCCGTAGTCTTCACGAGCAGACCCACCGCAGCGCTCCTGCACGACAAGCTCATCCAGGACAACAACTACAACGCCGTCATCTGCGTGGACCGCACAGTGCACAGTCACTCGCACATGGTGACCGGCTCAGCGTCGCGCACGGTGTACGCAGCGAACGGCCTCAGCTCCGTCGCGGGCTACACCAACTTCCCCCTGGGAAGACTCATCACCTCGCATACCCTCTACGCGGGTACCCTCACCTACGTGCCCATGTTCACCCAATACCCAGAAAACGCCAACCGTCGCGTCAGCTCCTACGCTCAGCTGACCAGCCAGTACGAAGACCTCATGAAGGGCTTCGGTAGCCTAGCCGCCCGCTCATAAGGACACAACCATGGCAGCAACGAAAACGAAGAAGACAAACCCACTCGTGCGTCTCCTTTTCGGAGGCCGCATCCACGAACCCGGACGACCCAAGAAAGTGGGCCGCTGGGATCTGATGAACCGCATCGCCTGGTACCACGTGTGGGCCGACGTGTTCACGACGAACACCCAGATGCGGGACTCGCGCACATTCCCCGAGCGCGACTACAACCTCTACACGAACAACCGAGCATCTTTCTCCGGCAAGGACAACCTCGTTGTCTTCCTGTCCTTCGACAGCTACAGCACGACACTCCCCATGCGGTTCCGCGCCGAGATGCGCAAGCGCCTCCACCCCACGATGCGCATGTTCTTCACGGACTACAGCATCCCCACGGCAATCAACTGGGAAGACCCCAAACTTAAGGCGCTCCTGAACAACTACAAGAACACTGCTAATGAAAACAAGGAACTTAGCGACAACGCCTTCGAGTACCAAAAGAACCGCACCGACCTCGCGCGCGACCAGTGGCGCGAAGAAAGCATCGTCTACCTCTCCAACGCAACCAGCACCGACCGCCAACTCGAGTTCTTCGAGTACCGCTGCCACGCAATCGTCATGGGTATCCGCGGCGAAGACTTCGACGAATCACTCGAAAAGATCGAGCAGTTCTGCACCCGCAACGGCATCACCGTCAACCGCGTCGTCCAGCACCTCGCCGACTTCACCGCCGCGTTCTCCCCATTCAGCATGGACCACAGCCGCAAGTCCTTCGGTCGCGTCGGAAAGAACGTGCTCTCCGACGAGATCATCGCCCGCTTCACCGGCTACGACCAGGGCCGTATCGGCACCCACGGCTCATACATCGCCCGCGACGTGAACTCCGGCTACCCGATCCTCTACAAGTTCCGCGAGAACGACGTGGACGCGGAAAACTTCGTCGTCATCGCCGAAACAGGTGGCGGCAAGTCCTTCTTCGTGAAGAACCTCCTCAACGAACTCATGAAGTACTCCCGAGTCCGACTCACCATCAACGACGTGGAAGGCGACGAGTACACGCCTCTCGTCAGCTTCTACGCCAACCACGACTCCTGCCTCATCCTCAACATGGCTGAAGGCCAGGGCAGCTACTTCGACCCCGTTGAGATCATGAGCTCCGGCGACCTCGCAATCGACGCTGAGAACGGCACCTACGGCCTGGGCGTGAACTACACGCTCTCCTACCTCAGCGCCCTCATGGGATCCCACCTCCACACCTACCAGTGGGCCGAAAGCATCCTCAAGAACGCCATCAGTGTCGTCTACCGCGACGCGGGTGTGCTCGGCGACGACGCACATACCTGGAAGAACAGCAAGGGCCTCACCCTCTACAGCGTCTACCAGGTCATCAAGGACGGCCACGAAGCACTACGCGCCGGAGCCGCCATGGGCGACTACCGCGCCAGCGACGAGGACTACATCAAGTCCCTCACGTTCGTGCGCGCCCAGCTCGCCGAGTACTTCGAGCCCGACGGCTCCCGCGCCAGCGTATTCTCCAACCGAGTCTCCACCGAAGACGTGGCCAACGCGCGCGTCGTCCTGTGCTCCTTCGGCATGAAGTCGAAGGCCACCGTCATGGTGGACGAGGTGCAGCTCCAGCTCTCTCAGCTGTCCGCAGCGTCGATCCACCACGTTCGTTCCCTGACTTGCAAGCGCGAGGGCAAGTTCAACGTCACCGTGTGGGAAGAGCTCCAGCGTTGGGCCGAGTTCCCCAGCGCCGCCGGCATCCTCGGTACCGCTATCACGGGTGGCCGCAAGATGGGCGACATCAACCTCATCATCAGCAACCAGCCCTCGATGTTCATGGACGCAGGGTCGAAGCTCAAGATCTTCGAGAACGTCCAGTCGGTCGCTATCGGCGCGATCCGTGACGCGAACGTCCGCAACGAAATCGCCGACAAACTCAGCATCGGCTACCTCAAGGACGAACTCACCCTGCTCGCCACAGCAACCAGCAAAACGTCCGAAGATGGCGCAGAATCGCCCTACAAACGCGCGTTCGTTATCAAGCTGTCCACCGGAGAGGTTACCCTGGGGAAGGTGGCACTCCCCGACGGCATCGCACAGTCCGAGCTATTCAAGACCGGCTCTGTCGAAGCAGTTGAGGACACCGCCATTGAGGAGGCCTCGAGCGGCGCAACAGCGTTCCAGGATCCCGACGACCTCCAACGCGAGATCGACAGCCTCCTCCAGCAGGGGCCACCGCTACGCCGACGCTCACGACGCGCACAACA
>QWCL01000220.1_pt1 | contig 25244 bp, 13 predicted proteins | sample 1972551 | NCBI WGS metagenome assembly QWCL01 (sample SAMN09866709, study PRJNA288562) | Human oral metagenome isolate term2_saliva, whole genome shotgun sequencing... | isolation source: mouth | host: Homo sapiens | place: USA: California
GCCGTCGATGTCGAGGACGGTCTTGCCGAACATCTGGATGAGGCGGCGGTAGGAGTCCCACGCGAAGCGCTCGTTACCGCTAACGGCTGCGAGGCCGAGAACGGACTCATCGTTGAGGCCGATGTTCAGGACGGTTTCCATCATGCCGGGCATAGAGAACTTTGCGCCGCTTCGCACGGAGACCAGGAGCGGGTCGGCGGGGTCGCCGAGGTGGCGGCCCATCTGATCCTCGACGCCGCGCAGGGCGCGGGTGACCTCGGTGGCAAGTGTCTCGGGAACGGCCGACTCCTTGAGGTATGCGCGGCACGCCTCGGTGGTGATCGTGAAGCCGGGGGGAACAGGCAGGCCGAGCTTCGTCATCTCGGCGAGGTTCGCTCCCTTGCCTCCGAGCAGGTCCTTCATGGACTTGTCGCCCTCGGAGAAGTCGTACACATACTTGACCATCGTGGTCCTCAACTTCCATGTTTGCGATGATTGGCCCGACACCGGGCCGCTACCACAGGCAAGGATACACGCCTCAAGGGACTAAGGTCACTTCAAGACACACCCTCTTATGATTGTCCTGACATGAACGAGGTCGTGGTTGCTTGTCGGGTATCGTACCCTCGCGCGGGAGCGGGCGTCAGGCGGGTTGGTCAGCGGTATCGGCGAGTCTGTCACGCAGGCACCGGCGGGCGCGGTGTTCGGTCGGCGGGGCGGGTAGACAGATGTGGGGCGGACCCGAAGGCCCGCCCCACACTCGTCACAGGAGCCAGGTCGCCGGCGAGGCTCGCCGGTCCAGCTATCTGACCTGTCGGCCGTCGACCCACTTTCGAAGGAGCGTGAAGACGATGTATCGCTCACCGGCCTCGTCGAAGCAGACCGCGCCACGCACGTCCAGCCAGATACGGTGCTCCCGTGTGGTGACCGTGATGTAGTGGGCAGCCAAGCTCCCCGGCAAGCTGTCACTGACCTCCCCTACGTCAATTGACTCAACATCCGCAACGTTAAGATCGGGACACAGGGCATGCTCTGGGCTTTCCCCGCGAATGCACGATTCCAAAAGAGACACGAATTGCTCCCGTTGCCAGGCCTTCGTTTCTTCGTTCAGGGAGATGTCGATATGGTGGGCTAGCTGATCATCAAACATATTGATCGTCGTAGCCCCCGGGACAGAGTCGACGACATAGTCGGTATACTCACTGATTCGGCTCACGCTCATGTCGTAGACACCGGGATACGCGTACACTACGCCGCCGCCTCCAGCGAAGTGCCACAGGTCGTCAGTCACGGGAGGAAAGATCCGAGTACTCCCCTTGGTCGCTCCGACGTCCCCGAGCGACACTCCAGCAATCGACAGGTCTGAGGCGTACCCGTCCGCGCGAACTCTGACACTACGAGCCGCACTGGTCACGACCCTCCACGAGCCAATGTGCGGCTTGGGCAGACCCGAGCGCTCCAGGTAAATCACACGACTCGTCGAGCGGCCGTCGGCCATGAAATCGATTGTTACTCCCTGCCGCCCGTTGCCATCCGGGTTAGTGTGCACCCACACAGCGCCCACGCTCATCGCTGGAGTACTCGACGAGCGCTGGAGTCGCCGCAGGTCGACGGCGTCGCCACGTCCCACGCCGCTGCCAGCGTCCGCATCGGCGCTCTCAACCGCCATCGCGTCTTCGAATCGTCCCTGTGCCACGGCCTCGGCGTAGTAGCGCGCCGCCGCCTCCGCGCTCACGCTGAACGAATACACGAGGCCACCCACCACCGGCAGCACAACGAACACACACACACACGAGGACAACGATCATCCGCGCGCGTTTCTTCATGACACGCTCACTCTCGCCAGGCCGGTGGCAGCAAGCATCAGCGCGCGCAACCTCCAGCAGGTCTTAACAGCCACCCTAGTACATACGCGTGTGGGGTGGACCAAGCGATCCACCCCACACGCGTATGAGTAGCAAATCAGCGCACGCGGAACTCGATCGTGGTTCCCTCGCCGACGTCGATGAGGTCGCCGTCGTTCAGTGCGATCGTCACCATCGGGGTGACGTCCTGGAAGGATCCGTCAGCGTGGCGCAGGACGGTGCCGTTGGCGCTGCCCAGGTCCATGAGGGCCCACGAGCCGGGCGTCGTCATCATGACGGCGCAGTGCGAACGCGAGATCTCGGTTGCCGGGCTGGGCACGCGCAGCACGGTCGCCACGGGGCGGCCGGTCAGGGCGCGGGCGTCGGGGTCGCGGCCGATGACGACGTCACGCGAGACCTCAACGGGCACGGTGCCGCCGTGGATCAGGAAGGCGACGGGCGCGGCGGGGCCGGAGTTGACGGGGGCGAGGCGCAGAATCGTGGCCTCGGTGTCGGTCTCAGCACCCAGGTCGGCCAGGCCGGCGGCGCTCATGGCCTCGGGCGCGGCGGGCGGTTCGGGTGCCGTCTCCGGCTCGGGGGCAGGCGCGGGTTCCGGCTCGGGGGCGGATTCACGCTCCGCTTCCGGCTCAGGAGCAGGCTCGAACTCGGGGGCGGACTCAAGTTCCGCTTCCGATTCGGGAGCAAGTTCGGTGTTTTCCTCCGACTCGAACTCGGACGAGGCCTGGGCGGGTTCCACGAAGGCGGCACCACGGTCGATGGTAGCGGTGCGGTCGAGGGACTCAGCCGTATGGATCGGCGGCTCGACGGCGTCGGCGACGACGTAGAGCTCGCTCGAGGTCTGTTCAAGGTCCTCGGAGGGCGCCTCGTCCTGCGCATCATCCGTGGCGTCCACGGGCGCGTACGGATCGGGGGTGGTGCGGGAGGCACCGGGCAGCGAGACGGGACCGTTGCTGGTGGCCGCGAGGAACTGGGCTTCGACGGCAGCCAGGTCAACCGCAGGCGCGTGCGTGATCGTGGGTTCGGGCAACTCTTCGCGGGCGTCGCGACGGGCGCGACGCTCGTGGTCCGGGATATCCGGGTTGATGAGGAAGCCCATCGTGTCAACGGGCATCGACGCGAGGGCCTCAACCTCGTCGAGCGCGCGACCGATGCGAATCTCGCCAGCCTCGACGCGGTCGGCGGCGGGCACCATCCACGTGACCTCGTCGCCGTCGATGATGGTGGCCTCGAAGGTCTGCCACTCGCCGGGGTTGAAGGGCCAGGCCCAGATCGGGTCGTTCCACACCTGCTCGGTGATCTGGCCGGCGGCGCGCATGCGCAGCTGAATATTGCCGAGGACTGTCAAGTAGGGCTGTTCGCCCGCACAGTCGAGAAGCAAGACATCGCCCTGCTCTGCCTGCACGTGAGAGAGCCACGCCTGGGTGTCAGCGCGCCCCCACACGACGTCGGCCGCGGAATCCGCGAAATCGAGCGGCACCAACGCCGCGCCGAGGGGTCCGGTGACGAGCATCGCGCCCTGTCCGCGACACAAGAAGCGTCCAATCTGAAGCATCAGTCACTGCCTTCTCTACGAGGAACCCGGCGCGCTGTCTGAATCGACGCCGGACGTACTGGTTGAATCATCCGATTCATGACATTCGTTGTCAATGTTACTCGTGATTCTTTTCCTGCGTAGACTACTACGGCTGTCGTGTTGTCGCGAGTGCCCGCTTCGAGGCTGGCTTTCACGAGTGCGTCAGCGGTGCCCTGCGGCCCATTGCCGGCGGCGACAATGGCGTGGATCTGCGAATCCTGTAGGACGCCGTGCACGCCGTCTGTACAGATGACCGCGCGGTCGCCTTCTTCCATCGGCATGATGGTGTAGTCGGCTTTCACACTTCCGGTTTGTCCGGCACCCAGTGCCTTGGTCACGACGTTGGCTGGAGGAATGACCTGGGGCGCGCCTGAGGTGGCCGCCAGGTCGCGAGCCTCCTGCAGCGCGGAGTGGTCGTGGGTGAGCTGGCGGATGCCGCCGGCACCGACGACGTAGGCGCGTGAGTCGCCAACATTGAAGGAGAGCCAGAAGGCCCCTTCCGCGGTCCACAGGACCATCAGACCGGAGAGTGTCGTGCCGGGGGCACTCATCGGATTGTCAGCAGGTGCCAGGGAGGCCACGTCCGTGGCGGCTGCGTCAATCGCGACGGACAGATCGACCAGGTCGACGGGACGGTCTCCGAGTCGATCAGGACTCAGGAACTCCTGCAGTGTAAGGACGGCCTGTGCTGAGGCCCGGGCACCGCCGAGGTGGCCCCCCATCCCATCTGCGACTGCGAAGACGGGCGAGACCGCCAGCCAAGAATCCTCGTTGTGTGAGCGGACCGGACCGACGTCGGTCGACGCACCCCACAATAGTGGCGCACGCTCGGCATGTTCACCCTGAGCCATCTACCTTTGTCCTTCTCGCTACGTTGGGCGCGTGGGATAGCGCGTAACGCATTCATTCTACACGTGCATCATTAATGGTTACACAAAATGGACCGCAATTCGCCCTGGTCAGCCACGCGCTGGAATACGCTACACGGACGGTCAGGGAACAGTTTGACAGGCCCTCACAGGGTCGGACATACGGCCCGAGGAACGCGACACCGTCGTGATTTCCATGCAGTTTTCGCCGCTGGCTCCATCCACGCTCACCGTCGCCGCCTCGACGCTGCCGTGCGTCGTGCCCGCGGGGCTGCTCCCCTCGTAGGAGTACGTCACATCCGCCGTGGCCAGGCCATCGGGAACGCTCCACGTCCACGTCACCTGGCCGTCGGCGTACTCTCCTGCGAGCGAGGTGACCTGTGGGGGTGCTGCTCCGAGGGGGTTCTCCGCGTTCGTCGACGCGCTCGTCGTCTCCTCAGCAGGGGCGATACGCGTGAAAGATCCTTCGTCCCGCAGGATACCGACCACCAGACCCGCTCCAATCACTGCGGCCAGCAGAGCCAATCCCACCGCTGCGACGGGATTCAAGCCCCGCTTGGAAACGTCAGGGTCGTCGACCGTACGACGGGCCGAGGCCTCGGCCTCCTCCGTCGACTGATCGGCGTTCCATGAATCAGCCACGGCCTCGACGCCGCCGGAACCCGCCCCACCCTCGAAGGAATAATAGGACGACGAGCGCATGCGCGTGTCGTCCGGGTCGATGACGGTGGCACCACGCGTGCGCGTCTTCTGGTCGCCAGCAGAACCGGCCTGCACCTTGGAGCGCTTCTCCTTGATTTCCATCTCGGTGCGCGCGTAGCCCAGCTCTTGTTGGACGCGCTGGAGGCCCTTGCCGAACTCCAACGCCGTGGGGGTGCGCTCATCCGGGTTGATTGCCATCGCCGCGCGCAACACACGCTCAAGCTCCGCCGGCGCGTCCGCGCGGCCCAGGCCTCGCATGCGGCCGCGCTGCACGCGGTTCGCGATCGACGCCGCCGAGTTATCCCCGATGGGATCCTCGAAGGGGCTGCGGCCCGTGATGAACGTCCACATCGTCGACGCGAGCGCCCACACATCCTGCGTCGGCACGGCCGGCGAGTTGATGTCCTGCTGCTCCGGGGGTGCCCACAGCACCGAGAAGCCGTCAAACGCGCCGACCTCCAGCTTGCCGATCTTCGAGGCGACACCGAAGTCCGCGAGGACCGGCTTCCCATAGGCGTCCAGCATGATGTTCGACGGCTTGATGTCGCGGTGCACGTAGCCTTGGCGGTGGAACATTTCGACGACGCCGCACACCTTGATCATCGTGTCCAGCGCCGTCTCCAGCGACATTGGCCGCGCGCGCACCTGCGTCAGCAGGTCAGCAACCGGGCAGTACTCCATCACCAGGTAGGCGCGGCCGTCGGAGGTCGTGCCCACGCCGTGCAGCTCCACCACCGCGGGGTGGCCGGCCAGCAGGGTCATGGCGTCAGCCTCGCGGTGCAGCTCGAGGGTGCCTCGCTCGTCCCCTTTCGCGCGCACCACCTTGATGGCCACGTCGCGGCTGGGCAGCTCCTGGCGGTACAGGAACACGTCGGCGAAACCACCCTGGCCGAGTGGGCGAACCCACCGGAAGCCGGGAATCTGGGGGCCACGCGTGCCCGCGACCGCTGAACTCACTGGTCGTTCTCCTCCTGCATCGTGCGCGCAACCGCTGCGCTCAATCGCAGCTTACGGCGCATTCGCAGGCTTCGCAGGGACAGCGCGCGACGAATGCGCGCAAAGAAACCGGCGTTCTTGCCCACCTGCGAGCGCAGCGCACTCACCTGCACCCACGCGTCACGCGCGCGGTCGCGGGAAGCGCCGTGAGACGCGAAGTCCGCGACGTCCGCATAACGGGCGATCACGACCGGGGTGGGAACGTCGTCACCGAATCGGCTCCACCCGTCGATCACATAGCGGCCCTTGGTCGCCGAGGCCTCGTCGAACTCGACCGAATCGGTCGAGCCGTCGTCGCCATGGCGCACCGCACCCGTCACCAGGCTGAAGGGGTCGCCCGGGTGCTCGCCGAGGTTCCACTGGGAGGCCAGTGACCAGGCGGTCTCCTGGCGGGTGCGTCCCACCTCGATGGTCAGGCCGGAGTCGGCGGCCAGGTCCACGACCTCGTCCCACGAGCCGATCAGCGCGTTGGCTGCGGCGGCTCGGCGGCGGTGGCGTCGACGTGCGGCCTTGTAGGCCAAGATCGCCAGAGGCGGCACCAAGATCAGGAGGATGCCACCCGCGACACCGGCGACGACGCGCCAGGGGAAGTCCTCATCCGGTGTCTTTACCGGGTCCGCGTTCTGGTCGCGCGTCGACGGCGGCAGCTCGGCGGGAGCATCCGGGGGCTCCGGCGGCTGGAGGACCTGCGGGCGCGGCACACTGCGAGGCTTGGGCACCTGCGTCTGCGGCGTGTGGTCGCGCGGAGGGGTGGGGTCAAAGACGGCCCAGATGCCGTCTCCGAACTCGACCTCGACCCAGGCGCGGATGTCAGAGCCGCGCAGGGAAGCGGCACCGCCCTGCGAGCCGCCCTCAGGGTAGGCACCCATGACGACGCGAGCGTTGATGCCCAGCTGGTGGAGCATGAGGGCCATGAGGGCCGTGTACTGCTGGTCGTCGCCGATCAGATTCTCGTCGCCGGAAATCATGCGCTCGAGGCGGTCGGCGCGCACGCCGGGACGCGAGAACTGCGTGTTCTCGTTGAGGTAGTAACCGTAGGTCGACAGGTGGTGCTCGATCGCGCGCGCGGCGGCCAGAGCCGTCGACGCGTTCTGCGTCAGATCCGTGGCCATCGCGCCGATGCCCTCGGGCACATGCGTGTCCTTCGACGTGTTGGGAGCAACTGAGAGGGAGGATAGCTCCTCGTCGCGGATGGGTTCGACGAACGTGGTGCGCACGTCGTAGGTCATCGTGCCCGCGCGCCCTGTCGTCAGGGCCGCGTTCCCCCACGTGTCGACAAAGAGGCCGTCCTTTTGCGTGTCCGCTCCGGTGCCGGAGAAAGTAATCTGCGAGGGGATTCCCAAGACGGGTACCCACGGGCCGGACAGGCCGTTGGTTGACACGGTGACGGTTGAATTGCCTTCGGCGCGCCCGGGGATCGCCGTCTCGACGGGGATGTAGCCGGAGTGGCCATCCCCTCGGGTTTCCGACATGCCAAAAGTGGTGCCGTCGTACACGTCCATCGCGGCGATGCGCACGCGCTGGTTCTCGGGCAGGTCAGAGACGGTAATAAGCGTCTCGTCCTTCAGATCGGTCGTGTAGTGACGGAACGAGGCCATCGGCGAGGGGTACGCCTGGATGTCCAGCGGCGGCTCCACGAGGTCGCGGCCAACGACACGCGCCCCGGACTTGCCCAGGTAGGAGGCGGCAGGCAGGGCCACGCCCACGGAAATTGCGAGCATGAGGGTCGCGCCGAGAATACGCCTGCCCACGTAGACCGTGGAGCGAGAGCTGCGCCCGAGGGTATTCTCTGCCCCGGCCGCGCCGGAGCGGCCCACCAGGACGTCCTGCCCCAGCGTGATGCGCTGGTACTGAGCGGCTGCGGCCCACCACGCGCCCAGGAGCGCCCACCACAGCAGGACCGCCCACACGGGCAGCGCGTGGCCTGACAGGCCAAAGAAGATGGCGATCACGCCCATCGCGACGAGCGGGATGGACCCCAGGATGGCGCGCCCAGCACGGGCGGTGATGAGGCCTGAGAGCACGGCGAAGAGGAGGCCGCTCATCCATGGGACGAGGCCGGGGCCCGAGTATGCGGACACGGGTGCGGTCAGCGTCAGCAGGTCCTTCCACGCGCGGAAGGAACCCAGGACCATGACCTGCAGGGTCTTACCGGTGGGCAAGAACCCGAAGAGGGCCTCGGCGCGCAGGGCTGCGGCGCTCCCAAGCAGGAAGTAGGTGACCAGGACGGACAGGACCGTCGTGAGCATATCCCAGCGCCACTTCGTCGACGCGTAGGCGATGAGCAGGCCACAGGCCACGCCCGCGCCCGCCGCGATAGCGCCCACTCCCCCGCCGAAGACGGGTTCGAAAGCGACGACCGGCCCGGCGAAGAGGACCGCGAGGACGAGCAGAGACCACATCGGCAAGCGCGTGCGGAACGTCGCGAAGCGCTCCGTAATCGTCAACAGGCGGCTGCGCGTGGTCCTCGGCTTGGGCACGTGCGCCTCAGAGCGCGCGCCCGCGAGGGCGTGTGCTGCCGAGGGCTGTGTGGGTTCATCCACCGAGCGGCGGTCCGTCTTAATGGGAGAGCCGGGGACGGCCTCGCCCTGAGGATCGACGCGCTGAGCGCGGGGCTTGGTGTTCACGTTGCTGCTCATGCCAGACCCCCGGCGACGATAATGCGCGGCAGGTCATCCAGGGTTGCACAGTCGAGGAGAACTCCTCGGCCGAGGTTTCGGCGGGCGCGCGCTTTGTTCACGCCGATACGGATGATGGATACGGGCACGTCGATGGGTGCGAGGCGAGCGAGGTGGGCGGCGTCCGAATCAGTTGTCTCGGGGCCGACGATGAGCGTCAGTGCGGAGACTCCGGGGCGCTGAGCCACGGCCTCGCGCACGCGCAGCGCCAGATCCCCGGAGGAGCGGCGCGAGATTTCGGACAGGGAGTCCAGGAGGCGCATGGCGACCGAGGACGGCAGCCACTCATCGGTCGTCGTCACCGACACCGGGCGCGACTCACGCAGGTTCGCCAGGCCCAGGGAGCCCGCGACCGACACGGCGGTCTCGAAGGAATCGTGATCCCACGCGTCGCGGGAGGTATCCAAGACGATGACGTGGTGGGAACGGTGGGTCTCCTCGTACTGGCGCACGATGAGCTTGCCGAGGCGAGCGGTCGACTGCCAGTGCACGGCACGGCGGTCATCGCCCGGCTCGTAGTCGCGCAGCGCGTGGAAAGACACGTCGGAGCTGGAGAGCTTGCCGGTGGACACGCCCTCGACGTCGAGCTGGAAGCCGGTCGCGTCGAAGGGGACGCGGACCGTGCGCGGGTGAACGTGCAGGACGACGGGTTCATCCCAGGAACGCACGCGGCGCAGCAAGCCGAGGGCATCGGAGCGCACGGAGCGCGCAGGGCCGACATTGATGAGCCCTCGGTGACGCGAGGAGATCAGGAACATCTCGTCCCACGTCGCGTGCGCCCCCAACGGAGGAACGACGAACTCGCCCGTTCCCGTGCCGATCGGCAGTTCGATGATGCCTGCGCGCACCGGACGGGCACGCTCGTTGCGCACCACGAGCTCGCCGACCGCCGTCTGGCCTGCGACGATACGTTCGTTGGGCACGCGGATCGACACGAGGTGCGGGGGCTTCCACGCCACGCGCGTGGCCGCGAGCACCAGGGCGACGACGCCCGCGAGGGCACACGCCAGGGCCTCGACCCACCGGAGGGTCGCCGCGAGAATCAGGGAGACCGCGACGAAGAAGACGAGCGCCCACCCGGTGGGCGTCACTAGGTCGGCCAGCGCCTTCAGAGGGTGCTGACGGGAGGCCTGCGCCTTACGCGGCGAGACCATCGTTGCATTGTTCGAACTCTTCCCTTGCATCGTCGTTTCCGGTCGGCGCGTTACGCGCCCACCGCCGGGGCAGGCACCGACGTCAGGGCGCGCTGGATGACGCCCTCAGCGGTCGCGCCGGAGAACGCGGCGTCGGGGTCAACGATAATTCGGTGCGCCCACACGGGCACGGCCAGGGCCTTGATGTCGTCGGGCAGGACGAAGTTACGCCCCTGCGCGGCCGCCCACACGCGGGCGCAGCGCACCATGCCGATGGCGCCACGGGTGGACACGCCCAGCAGCGAGGACTCGTCGTCGCGAGTCGCTTCAGCCAGCGCCGCCACGTAGTCGAGGACCGCGCGGTCCGTGTGGTTCACCGAGGCCAGGGCTGCCCAGGCGACGATGTCCTGACCGGTCACGAGGGGCTCGAGGTTCTTCGAACGGTCGGGGGAGGCCGAGCCGTCGAGGACGTCGATCATGGCGGCTCGCGAGGGGTAGCCGATCGAGGTCTTCATGAGGAAGCGGTCTAGCTGGGCCTCGGGCAGCGGGTAGGTGCCTGCCTGTTCGACGGGGTTCTGGGTCGCGATGACCATGAAGGGCTGGGGCGCGGGGCGGCGCACACCGTCGACCGTCACCTGGGCCTCTTCCATGACCTCCAGGAGCGCGGACTGGGTCTTGGGCGAGGCACGGTTGATCTCGTCTGCCAGGACGATCTCCGCGAAGACGGGACCGGCGTGGAAGACCCACTCGCCCGTCTTCTGGTTGAACATGTTCACGCCGGTGATGTCGGAGGGCAGCAGGTCGGGGGTGAACTGGATACGCGAGTGCGTACCGTCAATGGTCGCACTGATCGCGCGCGCCAGGGCCGTCTTACCGGTTCCGGGAGCGTCCTCGAGCAGGAGGTGTCCGCCCGCGAACATCGTCGTCAGCGCGAGGCGCACCGCCTGATGCTTGTCCAGGACCGCGACGGACACGCCATCGACGAGGCCCTTGAAGACCTGGGCGAACCTAGTTGCATCTTCGATGGAAAGGGTCATGTGTTGTCCTACTGTCTCTCTCGTTGCTTGTAGTGGGTGAAAGTCTTTTGTTTTATTCGCCTCGGCAGTTCTTCACGACCTGCCGCGCATTCAGTTCTAGCGCGGTGGTCGACTCCGTAAGGATACCCGGTATACTCTGCGTCCCCTGTGAGAAGCGGAACTCCGTGTTTTGGGACGGCCGTCCAGTCGTCACCGTGCAGACGAGTGTCCTGCCCGGCTGGAACTGCGAGGCACGCGAGGCTGTCAAGGTCATCGAGCCACACTCTTGGCCGTTCGGGCAGGCGGTCGCCCCGGTGAAGGATGCATCGATCTTGTCAAGCGATTCACCCGTCGTAAACGTGACCTCCACCTTTCGGTGGTCTCCGCCGGTACTGACCAGCTCGACGACAGCCGTGTACTGGTGGACCGGCTGTAGCCCCGACATGGTGACCTTCGTCATCGGGCCATTGAATGTCTGTTTCGTGTCCGCTACGCCCTTGATCCACACGTTGGTCTCCTTGACGGAAGTACCTTCAGGAGGGGTCCACACGATTGTGGCGCTGTTGGTATGTGGCTCGGCGGAGACTGTAAAGAGCGGGATCGGCGAGCTGCCACCGTCGCCGTTACCACCGCCGCCGTTACCACCGCCGCCGTTGCCACCGCCGCCGTTACCGCCGCCGTTACCACCGCCGCCGTTGCCAACTATGCCGCTGGCTAGTGTCGCCGGACTCCACACGTAATCATTCGGCCCTCGCTTACCACGCTGGCAGAAGTAGTAGGTCATCATGGAACCAGAAGGAAGCGGACCGAGATCGAAGTCGGCACGGTCGCCGTTATTGAAGCGGACGGGGTTACCGGGCGCCATGCACCCTGGCACGCTGTCCGCGTAGAAGAGCTCCAGGTCGTTGACCGTGTAGCCGTTCCCCTCCTTCAGACGCGCATTATTGATGCGGATCGTACCCGCGGCATTGTCGGAGGTGGGACCCAACTGCGGCGCGTCGGGTGCCAGCGGAATGGTCTTCAGTGTGGGCGCTGCATACGTCTTCGCATCGGAGGTCGCACTAAGCCCGGCCGCGTTACTGACTGTCACGCGCACCTGCAGAGCGTCAGCCCGCCCCACTGTCATGGTCGTGGTAGCGGTCCCGTTCTTCTCATTGATCGCGGGACCGGGGACGGTCTTCGGGATGCCATTGACGTTCACCGTCGTCGGCCCCCAGCCCTTCGAGCTGCCCGATTCAAAATAGCTCCAGGTCACGGTAATCTCGATCTTGTCATCCGCGATGTTACGCGCATCGGCATTCATCACGTTGGGCTTCTCGGGGTTCTTCGTCTCCGTCTGCGGGGTGGCCACAGCACCCGCAGATGGCGCGGAATCTCCAGCGTCGCTGTGCGCCACGACCACCACCGTGTAGGTAAGGCCGTTCGTCAGGCCCGTGAGTGTACACGTGGTGTTGCCACCAGTCGAGCACGACACATCCGCTCCGCCGGCGACAGAAGCGATCGCCGTGTAGCCGGTGACCTTGGAGCCGTTCGCCTTGGCCTCAGCCCACGTCGCTGTGATGCTTCCGTCGCCGGCCTCAAGGTGAGGCGCACCGGGAGCACTCGGGACGTTGGAGATGGTAATGGGGTTCGAGGGTGCCGAACGCTCGGACTCGCCCTCCGCACTGACCGCAATCGCGGTGAAGGAGTAGGTCCTACCTGTGATCAGGTCGCCGACCTCGCACACCTCCTTGTCACAGGTGGCGACCTGCTTGCCAGTGTCGTCGAAGAGCCTGTAGCCGGTGATCGTCGACCCGCCAGACTTGGGAGCCTGGAAGGTCACGCTCGCACCGCCCTTACCGGTGTTTTCGGCGCGCAGATTTGTGGGAGGATTCGGCTTACCCGTCACCGTGACGGTGATCGTGCCCTGGACGGCACGCGAGGGGTCGGCCAACTTGTCGTTGACCTTGAAGCCGACCGTGATCACGCCGGAGGCGCTGGGCGTGATGGACACGGTCGTACCCGACGAGGAGACAGTCGCCTCACCCGAGGACACGAGGATCCCTTCGAGGGTGATCGGCGCGTCCGGGAAGGGGTTCGTCGCAGCCGACGCCACGTCCACGCTCACGGTCTGGTTCACCTTAGTGGTCAGCGTATAGACGGGCAGCTGGATCAGGGGCTTGACCGACGCGACGACCTCGACGGGGATCTGGGCCGACACCGTGTGGCCATCCTCGTCCGTGACGCTCACGGCGATCGAGCCGGCCGGCCCCTGCGCGGTTCCCTCGGCGGCCGTGACCGACAGGGTCGCGCCCGACAGCGAGGCCTGAATCGAGTTCGGCGCAGAGTCCATGGTGTAGGTGAACGTGGAGGTATCCACACCCTCGGGGTCGCGCACGGCCAGCGCCAGGTTCTGCACCACGGCCTCGCCCCCGGCCTCGACACGAATAGCGGTCGGGGTGAAGGTCGGCGGCTGGTTGACCGTGGCCTTGATGCGCACGGGCAGCGACAGGGAGGCGGTGAGCGTCCCCGCGTCGGAGGAATCGCCGTCCGCGACCTGGATGAGGAACGCGGAGTTGCCGCTAAACGCGGCGTTCGCGTTCAGGGTCAGCTGCGTGTTGGAATCAGCGACGACCGAGTCGAGGCCCTCCTGGGCCACAGGACTCGACCCCTCGACGAGGCGCGGGCTGCGTCCCGAGCGAGTAATGACGTAGTCCGACAGGTTGATCGTGCGCGAGGTACCCGCGTCCATCTCGATCGGCAGATTCGCCGAACTGAGGAACGGCGCGGTCGAGTCGCGACCGGGGACCCGGACAACAGCCGAGTTGGTCAGCCCATCGCGGTCGGTGATCGTGTAGACGACCAGGCGCGTGGATTCCGAGGTCGGAATCAGCAGGTTCGAGCCGGAGACGGTCACGCCGGCATCGGCGGTGCTCAGGGTGACCTCGTCGATACTGCCGTCGGGGTCTTCGTCGTTCTCGAGGACGTTGACGGACACGGCGGAGCCGTCCGTGGGCAGCGCGTCATAGTCCACGAAGTCGTCGCGGGCGATGGGCGCCTTGAGGGGCGCGTCATCTTGGACGTAGACCGTCAGGGTGCCGCGCGCGGAGCCGCCGCGACCGTCGCTGACCGTGTAGGACACGAGGTAGGTGCCAACCTTAGAGGGTGTGTGCACCTGGACGGTCGTGTCGGATCGGACCTGCGGGTCGAGTTCGGGCGTGGCCGTCTCGAGGCTGTCCTTCTCGAGGCTGAGCGGGTCGCCGTCAGGGTCCAAGTCGTTCGACAGGACGTTGACGGTCACCATGCGATCAGGGCGCGTCAGGACGGTGTCGGGCACCGCCACCGGGTTCTGATTCAGCGAGGGAACAGGCGTGACGGCGACACGGACGCGAGCCGAGGCACGCGCGCCCTGGCGATCCTCGACCGTGTAGGTGAAGGAGTCTGTGCCGGACTCCGAGGCGTTGGGCGTGTACTCAATCCACGTGGCCTTCGCGGTCGCCGAGCCCTTCTGCGGCGAGGAATCCACGCCGCGCAGGGTCACCGAGTCGCCGTCCGGGTCAATGCCGTCAAGCGAGACCGGGATGCGGGTGGCCTGACCGGCCGTGGCCCACGCGGTGATGTCGCGGGGACGCGGTGCCTGATTGTGGTCGGAGGCTGCCAGGATCTCGAAGGTGACCGTGCTGGAGGCGCGGTTACCGGCGGAGTCGATGACCGAGTAGGTGACATCCATCGTGCCCGGGGTGTCCCCCGCCTCGAGACGCACCTGGTTACCCGTCACAAAGGGCGTGCCCAGGGCGGAAGCGCGATCATACTCGAGCGTCGACTCGACCTGCAGGTTCAGCCCGGCCGGCGAGCGATCATTCGCCAGAACGGAGACCGTGCCAACATCGCCGACGCGCACCTTGCCACGATCCGGCTTGAGGACCGGCGGCAAGTCGGTGCGGTCAGAGGCACCGGGAATGACGGTCACGCTGGCGCTGGCGCTGCCCTGCCCGTTGGACACCGTGTAAGAGAAGGACACCGTCCCTTCGAGGCCTGTCGGCGCAGTCACGCGCAGCAGGTGGCGGTCGATGAGGGCCACCTCTAGGCCGGGCACGGACGAGGAATCAATCGACGTGATCGACAGGACTCCACCCGTCGGGTCGTAGTCGTTGGCCAGCGGCGCAACCAGCACGGACCCGCCCTGCGGCAGGACCGCCGTATCGTTCTCGGCAACCGGGGGCAGCGCAACGGTCTCAACGACCACGACGCGCACAATACCCAGCGTCGTCGCGACGCCGTCGGAGATCGTGTAGGCGAAGGAGTAGGAACCCGGGGACGACGCCACGAAGTCAATGGTCCCGCGTTCCAAATCCGGCGTGATCGACGCACCCGAGGGCGCCCCGGACACAGCGGCCAGCATCAGCGGGTCGCCGTTGGGATCAGTGTCGTTCTTGAGCGGATCCAGGGTGACGGTCTCGCCCGGGTGCGCCAGGAACAGGTCGCCGTTCGCCACGGGCGGCAGGTTGCCAGCCTCCTGGACGTTGACAATGAGTTCGCCGCGCGTCTCAGCGCCCTGATCGTCGGCGACGGTGAGCACGACGGTCTTCGGACCAGCCGCGGAGCCTTCCTCGGTGATCGTCATCGTGCCGTCCTCCATGAAGGACACGCTCAGACCTTCGGGAGCCTCGGCATTCTTCAAGAACAACGGGTCGCCATCGGGGTCACGCCAGTCGGACAGGGCCTGATACTGGATCTGCGCGCCCTGGCCGATCTTGACCGACGACGCACGCAGCTGCGTGGGTGCCTCGTTCTGCGAGTAGGGGTGGATCGTCACCTGCACCCGCGCGGGGGCGGTCGCGGTCCCGTCCGAGGCCTCGTACGTGAACGACGTGGAACCCGTCTGATCGGCATCGACGTCTGCGATCTGCAGCGCGCGACCGGAGCGCGCGACGGCCACAGAACCCCATGCGGGCTGGCTGGTCGGGCTGGCGGTCAGCACGTCTCCGTCAATGTCGGAGTCGTTGTCCAGGACCGGCAGGATCGTCGAACGGCCCGGGCGGATGCCGAATTCGTCATCCACGGCCTCGGGCGGGGTGTTCTCCTCGCGCTTTTCGGGGTCGGCGATCTCGTTCGTCAGCTCCGGGCTGTCCTGTTCGTTCTCGGACTCCTGGAGCTGGTTTTCGACCTCATCCCAGTTGTCCATGAGGACCATGTTGGAGTCGGGCAGCCACACGTTGCCCTGCGCGACGTCGTTGAGGACGATGGCCTTGCGGTTGGTGCGGAAAACGATTTCCTGGGCGCTCTTGAGCGTATCGACGACTGTCTGCTGGTTGTTGGAGGCGTCGTCGCACGAGCGCATGAACGCGCCCGAGCCGACCCACGCGCCGTAGGAGCAGCCCTCGTGGCGCACGGGAGCTGCGGGGATGCCGCTGGGGGATCCCTCGGCGGCGGGGATGATCGTGGGTGCACTGCCCTTCAGGGGGATGCTCACCAGGGACGAGGCCGTGGCCAGGAGGACGGAATCGTACGTCGGTCCGGCCTGCTGGAGGACTCCGCCCGCCTCGATGCCTGCGGCGCTGAGGTTGAGTGTCTTGCCGCCGGGCAGGAAGAGGGTGTTCGAGGTGGAGTCGAGGGCGACGACCTGGTCTCCGACGGCCGTCATCGACAGCGACGCGTCTGCGGGGATGCCTTCGATCACGGAGGTCTTCGCTTGGTCTACGGCACCCTGCCGCTTAACAGTTGTGAGGGATCCGGAGGAGGACAGGGAGTAGACGGTGCCGTCCATGCCGGTGACAAACGCGCTCGCGCCCATGTTCGAGGCGACGGCGGCATTGTCAGAAAGGTTCGCCGGACTCGGCGTGGTGGCTGACGTCGTCCACAGTGTGCCATCTGTCGCATTCAGGACGCCCAGGACGTCCCCGCCCTGCATCGCAACCGAGCCGGAGGGAAGGGCCGTCGGGGATCCCAAAGCGACCTGGGTAACATTGACCGGCGCAACAGTAAGTGAGGACAGGTCGGACACCGTGACAGTTTCGCCAGCCTGGCCGACATCGAAATTGCTAGCCTCGGTGCGCAGCGCACCGTCAAGGATGCGGGCCTCATAGTCGAGGTGACCGACCATCTGCTTGGACTTATTTGTTACCCAAATTCCGCCATCATTGACGTTTACCTGCGTAACTTCCGCACCCTTATAGATGACGCCAGCGATGCAGAGCGCAACAACAACCAGCATGAGAACAAGCGCCGGTAGGCGTCGTCTCGCGCTGGTCAGGTTTCGGCGCGCTCGAGCGTTCATAGACCCTCTCTCGATCAATGATTAGTGCCTTGCAAATAGTGTGGCATGAGTTCGCAAGACGTTCATAGTTAATGAGAATCTATCAGAGCCACAATTACTTGACAACCAGAGAGCGACCCGCCGTTATACGACGGGCCGCTCCCACAGAGGCGAAGGTTTGTCAACCTTAGACAATTGGTGAGTAAATCACTCTCCGTTGAAGGTAAAAGTCCGTTCCTTACCCTCTCCAGTGACACCAACCGTGACAACCTGACCAGGTTGCAGCTCTCCGAAAAGGATCCTCTCGGACAGCGCATCCTCGATTTCGCGCTGGATCGCGCGACGCAGCGGACGCGCACCAAGCACCGGATCGAAGCCCACGTCAGCCAGCAGCTCGCGTGCCTCGTCCGTCAGTTGCAGACGCATATCCTGCGCCTCCATACGCTTGGCGAGCTTCGCGATCATCAGGTCGACAATGCGCGCAATCTCCGGCTTCGTCAACGGCGGGAACACAATCGTATCATCAACACGGTTGAGGAACTCCGGACGGAAGTGCTGCTTGAGCTCCTCCGCAACCTTCGACTTCATGCGACCGTAATCATGCGTCGAGTGATCCGCAGTCTGGAAGCCCGTCAGCACGCCCTTATTAATATCACGGGTACCCAGATTCGTCGTCATGATGATGACGGTGTTCTTGAAGTCCACCTTTCGGCCCTGAGAGTCCGTCAGGCGACCCTCCTCCAGGATCTGGAGCAGTGAGTTGAAAATGTCCGGGTGAGCCTTCTCGACCTCATCGAAGAGGACGACCGAGAACGGCTTACGGCGAACCTTCTCCGTGAGCTGACCACCCTCGTCGTAACCGACGTAGCCGGGAGGAGCACCGAAGAGGCGCGACGCCGTGTGCTTCTCAGAGAACTCAGACATATCCAGCTGGATCAGGGCATCCTCGTCACCGAAGAGGAACTCGGCGAGAGCCTTCGCCAGCTCCGTCTTACCCACGCCCGTCGGACCCGCAAAGATGAACGAGCCACCGGGACGGTTCGGATCCTTCAGGCCCGAGCGCGTACGGCGGATCGACTGAGCGAGAGCCTTCACGGCCTCGTCCTGGCCGATAACGCGCTTATGCAGCTCATCTTCCATCTTGAGCAGCTTCGCGGTCTCCGTCTGAGTCAGGCGCACGACCGGGATACCCGTCGACATGGCCAGGACCTCGGCGATCTCCTGATCCCCGACCTCGGCGATCTCGTCGGACTCGCCGCCCTTCCAGGCCTCCTCCTTCGCCTTGCGTTCTTCGGACAGCTTCGACTCCTGATCGCGCAGCGACGCGGCCTTCTCGAAGTCCTGATCGTCGATGGCCGCCTCCTTGTTGCGGCGCACCTCGGCGATCTTCTCATCCAGTTCGCGCAGCTCCGGCGGCGCGGTCATGCGGCGGATGCGCAGGCGTGCCCCGGCCTCGTCCACCAGGTCGATGGCCTTATCCGGGAGGAAACGATCCGAGATGTAGCGATCCGCCAGCTCGGCGGCCGCCTGAATCGCGGCGTCCGTGATGATGACGCGGTGGTGCGCCTCGTAGCGGTCGCGCAGGCCCTTGAGGATCTCCACCGTCTCCTCGACGCTGGGTTCCTCGACCTTCACCGGCTGGAAGCGGCGCTCGAGGGCCGCATCCTTCTCGATGTACTTGCGGTACTCGTCGTTCGTGGTCGCACCAATCGTCTGGAGCTCGCCGCGCGCCAGCATGGGCTTGAGCATCTGGGCCGCGTCGATCGACCCCTCGGCGGCACCCGCACCCACGAGGGTGTGGATCTCGTCGATGAACAGGATGATGTCGCCGCGCGTGCGGATCTCCTTGAGGACCTTCTTCAGACGCTCCTCGAAGTCGCCGCGGTAACGCGAACCCGCGACCAGCGACCCCATGTCAAGGCTGTAGATCTGCTTATCCTTGATGGTCTCAGGCACGTCGCCGTGCACGATCGCCTGGGCGAGGCCCTCAACGACCGCGGTCTTACCGACGCCGGGTTCACCGATCAAGACCGGGTTGTTCTTCGTGCGGCGTGAGAGGACCTGCATGACGCGTTCCATCTCGACGCGGCGGCCGATGACGGGGTCCAGCTTGTTCTCGCGCGCGGCCTGCGTCAGGTTGCGACCAAACTGCTCAAGGATCGCGGAATTCGAGCGCTCTGGGCCGCCCGAACCGCCCACGCCCGCGCCCACCGACTCGCGGCCCTCGTCGTCGCCGCGCTGGTAGCCGCTCAGCATCTGGATGACGGTCTGGCGCACCTGCGCCAAATCCGCGCCCTGCTTGGTGAGCACCTGGGCGGCCACACCCTCACCCTCCTTCAGGAGGCCGAGCAGCAGGTGCTCCGTGCCGATGTAGTTGTGGCCCAGCTGCAGGGCCTCGCGCAGGCTCAGCTCAAAGACGCGCTTGGCGCGCGGCGTGAAAGGAATGTGGCCCTCAACCGGCTTCTCACCCTCGCCGATGATCTCAATGACCGAGGCGCGCACGGCCTCACCCTTGATGCCCATCGTCTCCAGGGCCTTCGCGGCCACGCCCTCACCCTCAGAGATCAGGCCGAGCAGCAGGTGCTCCGTGCCAATGTAGTTGTGCTTAAGACCGCGGGCCTCGTCCTGCGCGAGCACGACGACACGACGCGCACGGTCAGTAAAGCGTTCGAACATGTCTCTCCTTGTTTCAGGGGCAGCTGCCCCGCCGAACTCGGCGTACACCCGTCCCAGTTGACTAGTTACAGACTACGGAAAGCCCGAGCGCCGTGCGCGCGCTTTCGCCCTGGGCGCAGGGACGAGGCCTGGGCACATATCCGGGCCCGAGGCCGGGGCGGGCACCACCGCAACTCCCCCTGGGAACTCCCACCCCAACATCGCACGCAATTCCCCCACGTCAGATTTCATCGACGCCTCAAAACGTTGGAATTGCAACGCCCCCATTCAATGCATGAAAGGTTGCCTTGGGAATTGCATGCGACATTGAGGAGAAACTACGCGATGGGGTCACACCCAGATTCCATACAGCTAGCCCCACAAGAGACACTGCACGCGGCTGAGCGCAGCAATGCACCAGTTAGGGGGCATTACACCAGTTAGGGAGCATTACACCAGTTCCCAGCTGGTGTAATACCCACCCAAGTGGTGTAACACCACTTAAGAACAAGCGTGGACGCGGAGCTGTCGAGAGCATTCAACCCTATCGGCAGGATTCAACCTCATCGGGAAGATTCAACCCGATCAGAAGGGGTTGAAGCTTACCGATCAGGTGCAACACCCCATCGGTAACAAGTGCGAGCGCGGATCCGCGCACACCTGACCCCATAGCTTGAGGCGCGGCAGGCGCAATACCAACATTGACGAGGCGGGGACGGGCGACGCGCCCTATCAAGCAGCACAGCAGTGAGGGGGCATGACACCAGCTCCCCACTGGCGCAATACCCACCTAAGAGGCGTAATACCAGTAAGGAACAAGAACAGTCGCGGCACGAGCGACTGCGGACTCGTCATCGGCGACGCAACACCACCGAAAACAAGCGAAGACGCGGCATTACCGGAGACACTACGCCTCGACGAGAACCGTGAACGGCCCGTCGTTCACCAGCGAGACCTCCATCATCGCCCCAAACTGGCCGGTTTCGACGTGCAGGCCCCGGCCTCGTAGGTCCGCCACGACCGCGTCAACGAGGGGTTCGGCCTCGTCCCCGGGGGCGGCGTGAGCCCACGAGGGACGGCGACCCTTGCGAGTGTCCCCGTACAGGGTGAACTGCGAGATCACGAGGATCGGGGCGTGCACGTCAAGCGCGGAACGTTCGTCGTCGAGGATGCGCAGCTCGGCGATCTTGCGAGCAACGGTCGTGACCTGAGTGGGACCGTCGCCGCGCTGGACACCCAGGAGGACGACGAGGCCTTGGCGCGCTCCACCGGAACCCTCCCCCGCCGGGGTGGCCTTGCCGGGTGTTGCGTCGACGTCACCGGGGGCACCCACGCCACGCGACGAGACCTGAGCGGCAGACCCAGCCCCCGCCTCGTCCCCAGCAGAACCAGCAGGAAGCGCGAGGCGGCCGACGACCTCGCCGTCGACGCGAACCTCGCCCGAAGTTGCCCGCTGGATGACGGCGCGCATCAGCGTGCCCCCAGGGCCGAGCCAAGGCCGCCAAAACCCGTTGATCCGCCGCGCTGGCCGGCCTCGCGGGAGAGGTCGGCACCCGGGCGGGTCTGCGGGGACACGGAGGACTTGCCGTGGACGGGCACGATCTCCTCCTGGGCGGCGGCGACGCCGTCGATATCAAACACCGTGGTCACGGGTACGGCGCGCGCGATGAGCGCGAGTGCGATTGGTCCCTCGTCCGCGTGGCGGGCCGACGACGTAATGACGCCGACCTGACGCCCGCCCACCTCGATGGCTGTGCCGGGTGCGGGCAGGTCGCCGCGTGAGCCGTCCAGCTGCAGGTAGGTGAGGCGGCGCGGGGGGCGTCCCAGGTTGAGGACGCGGGCGATGGTTTCCTGCCCGCGGTAGCAGCCCTTCGCCGTGTGGACGGCGGTGCGCAGCCAGTCCACCTCGGGCGGGATCGCGCGGGCGTCGGTCTCGCGGCCCAGGCGCGGCTTCCACGCGGCGATGCGCATGGCCTCCCACGCCAGGTATCCGGCGCGGCGACGCGAGCCTGCCTCCGGCGATGCGGACAGCCACGCGGCCTCAAACTCGTCCGCAGCCTGCCGTGAAACGGCGTGAAACATCATGGGCGTGCGCGCGCCAGGGTGGCGCTCGCCCTGGAAGTAGGCGGCCCCGCCCTCCACCACGCCGGGCCACGGGTCCTCCCAGGTCCACAGGAGTCCGGGCAAGCCCACCACCGAATCGGACGTGTTTGCGCCCGCGCGGACCGAGGAGAACACGACGACATCGCACTCGGAAACCGCGACGCGCAGCGCGAAACGCATCGACTCAAGGAACGCCACGAAAGAATCGACGTCCGAGCGCTCCACGATCAGGCGCAGCGCCTCGCCATCGTCGCTCGCGCCCGCCCAGTGCTCGACGCGCCCCTCGGGCGAGAGGATCAGCAGCTCGCGGCTCACGCCGGGCACGAGGTCCGTGACGATCTGGGAGGCCAGCGACGTCAGCCACGTCAGCCGATCAGCCCCCGACACAGAAATGACCGCCAGGTCTGGGCGGCGCACCAAGGCGCGACCAGCTTCAAGGGCCCACTGCTCCCCCGACGGATCCCCACAGTGCGGGGTCGCGCCGAAGGAGGCCACGGCCTCGTCGACGCACTCGGAATCAACCGAAGGCTCAGACAAGGAAGCCGCCCTGCGAGTCGTCAATGCCGTCGATGACCTCGCCGGATTCCGTGGAGGCCTGCTCGGTGCGGTGCAGGCGGCCCGAGATCTCGACGTCGGCCTCATCCTGACCATCGAGTGTGCGTTCCTGCGTCCACATGAGTTCGCCGGCGACCAGGCCGAACATGCGGCCCAGGTGCGTCAGACGGGGCGCGTCCACGCCGAGCGCGATCGCGTCGGAGACCATCTGCACGCGCGGGCCGACGCTCACGCCGTCCCACACAGCGCTGTGACCTTCGGTGGAGGCAGAGGTCGCCGTGAACTCGCGGGAGTTGTACTGGCCGGGCGGCGGCAGCGGTGCGTCGGAGGGCGCAACGGACACGTACAGGGTCTCTTCGCTGATCAGGTCGCCCTTCTTGATAGCAGCCAGGCCCTGCGCAGCGTCCCACGTGGGGTCGATCGGGGCGGCAGACTCACCCGCATACACGCGGGTCACCAGGCGCATCTGCTCGCCGACGACGTCGCCGCGGATCTCCTCGATGACGGGCGAATCAGCAGGGGCCTCGGCGGAAGCTTCCTGGCCGGGGGCGGGGTTTGCGTGCATGCCCCACCCCTCCCAGGTTCCGAGCATCCACGCGACGGGAGCAACGAGTGCGGGCAGGTCAGCAGGTATCACCATCATGACTCCAGCCTAACGCGTGGGGCGGGCGGGCACCGCGCGGCGCGGGGGCGCGCAGCTGGCGGCGAACAGGGACGAGACCCGGGCCGCCTCCCGGGGCAGGCGCGGTTGAGGAAGGCGCAGCCCAACGAGGCCCGGGCCGCCTCCCGGGGCAGGGTCCGGTCAGGAAGACACAGCGGGTAACAACCCGGCCACCCAGCCGCTACCTCGTTAATACAACGTGGCCAGCCACCGCCTCGTCGAGGCGAGGCACGCCTCAGATGCCGCCGATGCGCGTCATCGCGTAGACGGGCAGGGCAGCGACAAGGAATTTAGCGGCACCGCGACCGAGAAGGGAGGCGAGCTGGGCGGAGGCGGCGCGCTCACCGAGGAGCGCGTCAACGACCGACACGGCAAAGCCGACGCCGGCACCGGTGATGCCACCCATGGTGAGGAATGCGGCGAAGTCGCCGAGGATATTGGCGATAGAGGGGAAGACGACGGGCAGCAGGTCAGAGGTGTGCCCGAGCAGCCACGCAATCGAGGAAATGATGAGTCCCGCGAACAGGCCAAAAGCCGCGGAGTAGAACACCCCCGCGGTCGAGGAGCGCCCACTGTTCGCCGACACGGCTACGACGATGACGACCAGGGCGGCCATGGGCACGACGACCGACCAGCGCGCGTGGACCGTCAGGGACACCCACATGGACCCGGCTGTAATGATGAGGAGCGCAGTCACCGACGAGGTGAGGGCTGCGGTCAGCGACGTCGACCCCCAGTGTTCGGTCGTATTCCCCACCGAGTGGTCACGCGGTGCGGGCGCGTCAAGGATCGTCGCAGCCACCAGGAACACGAGCATGATACCGGTCAAGGGGATCGCAATGTCAAGGTTCTTCCAGTACGCGACGCCGATGGGGGTGAGCGCCCCACCGAGCGCAAGCGCTGCCTGCGCGAGCCACGGCATGTGCAGGCGCGCCAACGTCGGCCACGCGAGCGCCAACAGGAACGAGGCGAGCGCGATGACCGGACCGACCGTCCAGCGCGAGCCGGGCAGCCACCACGCGGTGATTGTCAGCGCGGCCAGAAGTGTGACGGTGGCCGTACCAACGCTGACAGACACTCGTCTGGTGGCCAGCGTGTCGCGGCGTACTCCGCGGCTCGAGTCGGTTCGTGTGCGTGTGGGCGAGGTCGATGTCATCACGCTTCCATGGTCCCACATGTCTGGAGTCGACGAGGCCATGGCCGCCCGCGCGGGTCTTCCTGAGACGGCGGGTCGGGATCGTGGCGAAGCGGGGGGCTGTGGCGCATGCCCCGTGTGGGTTGATCCACGTCGCCACGGCGCGCGTTGGCATGAAGTGAGTCGTAGGGTTGAGGGGCACGCCGGACCGTTATGCCCCGGGCTCCAAACTCTGCCGCTACGAGCGGCCTTCGCGCCGACAGGCGCATTCGGTTCGGCGTGCTTTGTCGTATCTGCGCGCCGAAGCGCACGAGTGTTTCCGTCTCCCGCTGCGCGACTGTCCCCGTCTCGCGCCCGATTGTCAGATCCGTTCTTCCGTTCCTGCAAGCGTTCCGTTCCTGCGAGCGTCCGGCAGACACCAGGTCCGCAAACCAGCTTGTCCGCATGTCGGCCCTCTATCCCGCACGTAAACCCGCTATTCCGAGCATGGGCAACACCGCCCACGTGCAGGACAGCAGGCCCACGTGCGAAACAGCAGGCCCACGTGCAGGACAGCAGGCCCACGTGCGAAACAGCAGGCCCACGTGCGAAACAGCAAGCCCACGTGCGAAACAGCAAGCCCACGTGCGAAACAGCAAGATCCCGCGCATAGGGTGAGGGCCGGCACCGCTGCGCGGCACCGGCCCTCACCCTGTCATCCCCCCTCACATGAGCGGGTAGCGCACGATGGTCGCCTCGCGGCCCGGGCCCACGCCGATGGACTGGATGCGGCAGCGCGACAACTCTTCCAGGCGCTTGATGTAGTCCTGGGCGGCCTGCGGCAGCTCGTCGAAGGAACGGCACTGCGAGATGTCCTCGCTCCAGCCGGGCAGCTCCTCGTATACGGGCACGGCGGCCTCGAAGCCAGCCTGGTCGAGAGGCATTTCCTCGGTGCGCACGCCGTCGACCTCGTAGGCGACGCACACGGGGATCGTCTCGTAGCCGGAGAGAACGTCGAGCTTGGTCAGGCAGATGTCGGTCAGGCCGTTGATGCGCGTCGCGTAGCGCATGACGACGGCGTCGAACCAGCCGGTGCGGCGCGGGCGACCC
>QWCL01000218.1_pt1 | contig 25179 bp, 37 predicted proteins | sample 1972551 | NCBI WGS metagenome assembly QWCL01 (sample SAMN09866709, study PRJNA288562) | Human oral metagenome isolate term2_saliva, whole genome shotgun sequencing... | isolation source: mouth | host: Homo sapiens | place: USA: California
CCAGCGCTCGCTGCGGAACTGGCCGAAGTCGAGAATCTCGGAGCCCTCGTCGTACGGATCACTGGGCTGCTGACCCAGGACCCAACCTGTGGAGACTCCGGCATCGACAGCCAGGATGCGCTCACTCATCGGTCTCCTCCTTTCCAGTTACCTTGTTCACTGACGTGTACCGGGTGCTGTACGTGTGGAACTGGACGTTGACCTCGGGGAACTCCCAGGTCACCTTGCACAGCCCCTTGTCGTTTGGCGGCTCGATGTCGATGAGAGTGGCTGCTAGCTCGACAGGCATGAGCACCTTCTCGCCGATCTTGAGTGAGCCGAGGGCCTGCGGCTGTGTCTTGAACTTCATCGGTTCTCCTTCTTGTGTTCGTTGATCCACTGTGAGATCGCGGCGGATGCGGGTGGGACGGGCTGCCAGATGGCCCACAGTCGGCAGGCGTCCGCGACGACCTGGTCCCTTCCGGCCTGCGTGGTGGCGTGATTGTAGTTGTCTTCCAGGACGGCGATAAAGCGGTCCACTAGATGCATCAGAGGTGCTCCGTCTCGAAGGTAGCGTCCAGGTCCTTGTCGGAGTAGAACTCGACGTTCTTGTCGGGCCAGATCACCATCCACTGCCCGTAGAAGAACTCGGGATCACGGAGGCTGACACCGTAGCGGCGGGCAACAGTGCGGGCCGCTTCGATGGAGCGCTCCTCGATCTTGATGGCCCAGCAGGTTCGCGGGCGGGGTCGAACGAATCGCTCGACGAGGTTGTCGTCAGGATGTGCGGGGTAGTTCATGGTCAGTCCTTCCGGTATCTCTGTGTCGTGTAACCGGCCGCCTCGACCGGCAGTCCCTCTGCCCAGTCCGGTAGGTCGCACATAAGCGAGGATAGTCTCTCGACGGTCAAACCACCAGTAGTCTCTGTAACGATCTCATCATGAACGTGCGTAACCGTTCGGAATCCGGCGCGCTCAACGTTGATGAGGGCATGTGTGAGCAGGTCCCTGCCGATGGCCTGGATGATGTTCTCGACCTGCGTGGGTCCGCCGACGATACGTCGCTGCGTACCGCTGCCGACAACGGCATCGCAGACCCATGCGCGACGTCGATAGGGAAGCGGCTTACCGTTGCGGTCCTTGGGTTGCACGTACTCACGCTTGCAGTTGTGATAGACGAGCGCCCGACCTGAGGGGAGCCAGACGTAGCGGTCATTGCCTACGATCTCGACATCCACTGGAATTCGCCGCGAGGCTGGGCCGCCCTTGTCGAAGGCCGTGTGGACCTGCTTCCACCAGGACACGATGCGCGGGTGGGCGACTCGCCAGGTCTCGACCAACGAGGTGAGCCCCTCCCAGATCACGTCATCAGGTGTGCCCTTGGGGTATATCTTCGCCCCGCCGAGGTTGAGTAGCGCTCCGGCTCCTCCGCCGAAACCGCAACCGAGAGTAGCGGATTTCCCGCGCTGCCGATCGAACCCTGCTTTCTCCCCTCCCATACGCTCTGCCGTAGCAACGTAGATATCTTCACCGTTGCGGAAGGACTCCAGCACGCTGTCCTCGCCAGCGACCCAGGCGGTCAGGCGAGCCTCGATGGCACTGTAGTCCGACACGGTGAAGGGTCCCACGAGCAGCGGACGCACGAGCTTCTTGAGGTCCTCCGAGCTCACATGCACGCCGGCCAGGAGCCTGTCGATCGCAGCCTGCTCTGCCTCGGTATCGTGCTCTCCCTCAACGTCCGTGAAGTGATCACGGGGTAGATTGTGCGGGCTCAATGTGACCCCCGTCATACGACCGGTGTTTGCATTACTATACTTGATCGTCCCACGCAACCGACCATCTGAATTGGTCGAGCCCTGGGCGATGACGTACTTGGTTGCAGCCGACAGGGCGGCCAACTGCTTGCGCTCCACAGCCTCACGAACCTCGTCCGGAAGATCATCGCGCTCCAGGAGCTCAGCAACATGGGCCTTATCAATGGACTCCATCTCGAAGCCCTGGTCCGCGAGCCAGCCCTTGAACTGCTGCACGCTGTTCGGGTTGTCCAGCCCTGTGATCTCCTTGACCCGAGCCAGGTCCCGAGCCTTGTTCGCCTCGTACTGACGGTGGGCGGCACTGGCCAGCGCCATGTCAATCTTGATGCCCCTGTCGTTGATTCGCGTGGCGGTGATCCAGGCCTCGTACTCCTCCGCGGATGGGAAACCCTTACCAAGCCTGTAAATGTTGTCTCGCATGGAGATGACGTCCTGTCGGTTGTACTCGACATAGGCTTCCCAGTCCGCGGGGCGCTCCTCGGGCAGCGTACGGCCGCCCTTGCGGTTGGGCACGGAGAACATGTTGATGAGTCGTCCACCGGCCTCGTCCTTGGCCTCACCCCCGACGACCTTGCAGAAACCCTTCAGGGAACGGGGGTAGCCCCACAGCGAGGCGAGCACAGCCGTGTCGATGTACTCCTCGGGGTCGATGTACGTACCGACGGGGAGCCCCTTTAGTGCGCTGAAGTTGATGCGCTCGAAGTCGCTGTTGTGGGCGATCTTCTTCACAGCAGGATCGAACAATCCGGGAATTCCGGAGATTTCCTCATGCCCGTACGCGGTGTGAATCTCGCCCTGGCCGATGCACCATGAGCAGATGAGGATCATCCACTCCTCGTCCTCGACGTAGCGGTAGACCGTGTTCTTCTTCAGATCGACACGGGAGTAGGTCTCGATATCCAGGTGAAGCTCGGTCCCATCGAAGATGTCCTCGAATCCGTAGGTACCCGACGAGCGACCCTCGGTCCTCGCCGCCCTGTCGAGTTGGTCGAGCGTCCACGTGCCTGGAGCCCCGAAGGCCCCCACAGTGAACCTATTGCCAGGCATGGCGCGGTCGGTGACCTCAATCGGACCCTCAATACCCGCGTCCCTCTTAGCCTGCTGGAGTGCGACGAACTGCTCACCTGTCAGGCTGTTGACGTCTGGTACCTGTATCTGCACGGTTCTCTCCTCACTGATCGGTACATATGTATAGTACACAGAAAGAACCCCGGGCCGCAACCCGGGGTTCCTCGCGAGTCAGTCTCGTTGCTTGAGCGCAACCATCCTGACCTTCTTCCCTGCTTCATTCCTCATGACAGGTGCGTCAAGACGACCCATGCGGGTTCCGGCATCGACAATCTCATCAGCTCGTCGAGTGTTGTCGATCCGGCGGAGAAGATGACCCAGCACTGCGTCGCGCGTCGCGGTCTTGTTGGGCTGGGCCGCCAGGAAGGCCTCGACCTGCGCGACATCCTTGCTGATGTCGGAGTCCGCAGCGCAGGCGACGAACGCTTCGAAGGCCTTCAGGTGAACCTCCGCCAACTGAACGGCCTTCACCGCATGGCGCATCTTGACCGTGTGCTGCCGCTCAGCAGCGGCGATCAGAGCAGCCATACGAAGGATCGACAGACCCAGGCGTTCAACGCAGGGGATCAGATACTCGCTGTACAACGGGTGCTGGTCTGCGAGTACCGCGCACATGTTTCCGGCATCACGGATACGGTCCAGGGCCTTCTCCTCAAAGGCGATGAGAGCACGCGCGTCCTCGCCCTCAACCGTGAAGGGCTCCAGGGCCTCGCGCTCCTGGCGCCAGTGATGCTTGGCGAGAGTCAGAAGCCGGAGGTTCAGGTTGAACATATTGTCCTGTCGCTGGAGCGTCTCGTCGTCTGCGTCCGACAGGATGGTGAAGTCGTCCATGGTCCTCGCCGGGTCGAACTCCGTGGACTCTGGCAGAACAGGCAGACACCTTGGAACGAACCCTGAAGCGATCTTCTCCACCTTCAGGTTTCCCGCAGCCTGGTCCAGAATCCCCATGCACAGGATCGACAGGGAGAACGGTGTCTCTCTGCGATACTCGTGACCCTTCTGCTTCCGGGCTATCGATGGGATGTAGCCATCATAAGCCTTCGTGAGAAAACCGATCTCACCGTCCATGTACGAACCAGAGCGCATGGCGCGGGCGAATAGGTCCTGCACCTCATCCAGGATCACGAGGAGCGACCCTCCGGGCATCTCTCCGCAGTGCTGGGCCAGAGCCTCGGGCGTGTGATCCTCGGGGCCGATGAGATCCAGGTTGAACTCCGCCCCGACACGGCGAAGGAAGTGCTTCACATAGCCGGCCGTGGTTGACTTCTTGTCTCGTGTCGTTCGTCCCAGAAGGAGCGTGTAGAGGTTACAGCTCAACTTGCCGAATGATGTGCGAACGCGGATGTCCGAGCCGAGTACGGCGGAGAGGATCGACATGGCCGCCGCGTAGTTGAACTGCTTCGAGGTGCGTGACGACATGTCATTCATGTACTGGGCCAACGAATCCACCACGGTATCCTGCGGAACGTTATCGAACTTTTCGTTGACCAAGTGGATGTCACCCCAGAACAATCCATTACGCTCGTCCTGCAACCGGGGAATACGGATCGACTCCCCGTTGATCGCCTCGATAGCAATCGCGTCAGCGAGATCGGCTTGGACCTCCTGGTCATCATCCCAGCGCGCCTTGTCGCGCTGAATCTGAATCCACAGGTCGCTGTCCGGACGGCCGTCACGTTTGTACTTGTTGCAGCCAGCGTCCTGAACAACAGTAAAGACATCAGCGAGCTCGACACCGGCCTCGAACAACGAGCACTCCAGGGAGTACATGAGCGCTGACCAGTCGTCTGACGGCAAAGGATCATCTGCATACAGCGCCGCGATCTTGTTGTCCTTGAGGCGATTAATGATCGCCAGGGCCCCGTCCTGATTGACCTCGGGCATCTCCATGATGAGATCGACCTTCGGAGTCGAGGCCGGGGAGTACGCTGCTGTGAACTCCCTGACCGAGTAGGACTTCCGATCGTTGAACTCGACTTGGACCGGGGTCGGAAGCCCGTACTTGGGCTTTGTGTTCATAGTCCCAGGCACACGGAGCTTCTTCGCCAGCGGCCATCCTCGGTCCACGCCCGTGTCGGCATGCGTCTGGTAGACCCCGCGGTTGAGCTGCTCGATGTCGAGGTTCCCCTGTGAGCGGTAGTCCGACAGGCGCCAGTAGGCGTGGTAGTGCTCGGGGCTCGACTTCACGAGAACTGTGGGCTCCAGGAACAGGTCATCCGGGTGGAGACCATCCAGGTCCGCATAGATGCAAGCCAACTGCTTCACGTTGCTCTTCGTTGCGTGGCGTGCGGATGACAGGGTGGAGGGCTTACTGAAGAGCATAGGCGACCAGTAGACGTCCTTGTCGGACATCTTCTCGACGACCTCGCACATCCTCTCGGCCTCGGAAGGCCAGTGGTACCACTGGCAGCGGGACAGCCCACCGCCGGGCCCCAGGCTCATGATGGGTACCCACCCTTCATCGTCGGGGAGGATGCGCTCGAAGAACTGTTGTAACTGACTCATGTGTACCTCGATTCTGTGAGACGGCTCGCTGCTGCCCACAACGCTAGCAGCCCCCGACGGTTTTGTCGAGGGCTGCTAGCGTATCAGGCGATCGTTATACGAGCGTGATCTTGGCGGAGGAGGTCTTCTTCGGGTCGAAGGTCAGACGCTTCACCGAGTTCGAGGGGTTCCAGGTGTCCTGAATGGCGTTCCCACTCTCGTCAGTGACCGGCTCGCCGTTCTCGTCCGTCTTGTAGACGGGCTGCCCGTTCTGGTCGAAGCGCTTGCGACCCTCGTCCACCGCGATGTCGAGCGTAGCGCCAACGCCCTCCAGGCCCTCCTCGACAGCCTGCACGGTACTGTCAATCTGAGCGGGGGAGAGCTTGGCCTTGAGCTCGGCCGGGTTGCTCGGCCACTGACCAGCCGCACCGAAGTACTTGGGCAGGTTGAAGTGGATCTGCTCCTTGCCGGTGCGCTTGCTCTTGATGGTGAAGACGGTGCGGTCGAGAACAGTCTTGCCCGCCTCGGTGTCGTCCCCGTCAACGGTCCACTCGACGACAAGCATCGGCTTCCCACTGGACTTGGACTCGGTGACCTCGACACTGGAGACGTAGGCATGGTGCTTGCCGGGCTTGATGAGCTCGAAGGCACCACCCTCACGGGCGACGTCCATGTCGGAGAGGTTGATAGACAGCATGTTGGTTCTCTTTCTGTTGTTGGGTTGCTGTTCGGTCAGTTGGTCTTGTTCAGGGCCTGCTTGATGAAGCCGTAGAACTTCGACATGGTGGGGTTCCCGATGGCCTCGGGGAACCCGGTGATGCGCTGCTTGGTCAGGGTTGACTTCTCCTGCGTGAACAGCGCGGGCACGAGCACATCCTCCCCGTTCTCGTCCTGCGTGTCAACCCAGGACATGTATCCGACGAAGTCGAACATGGACGGAAGCTTGCGGATGGACTTCTTGCCCTCGAACGAGGGGCTCACAAGCGTGGCACCGGTGACCTCGTTGGTCTCCCGCTCCGCGTGCGTGATCGCGATGAACGACACGCCCTTGGCGTCCGACAAGGCCTTGATGATGGAGCGCGGCGCCTCGTAGGCGGCAGCCCACGCGGCGAAGGTATCCTTCGGGTTGATGGTCTGGAAGTGGTTGACCACAAGCTCCTGAAGCTGGTCGAGAGTGTCGATCACCACAGTCTTGAACGGGAACTCACCCTTATCGATCGAGGGCTTGATCACATTCTCGAAGAGCTTGACGCAGTCGTTCCACGAGTCGCAATGGACGATGGTGGTCTTGTCCAGGTCACCCCACTGGCCCAGCGGCATGGTGCCGTTCTCGAAGTCGATGTACAGCACGGGCGCCAAGTCCTCGCACTTCGAGGCCGTAGCAGCGAGACTGGACTTCCCGGTCCCGGCCAGGCCGAACAGGAGTAGCGAGAACGTGGAGAGGTCCTCGGGCTGTACCTCCCTCAGTCCTGACTTCTTGAACAGGTCGGTGAATGTTGACATCTTAACCCCCAAAGATAACGGTTCCGACGACCAGGGTGACTATCCCCGCGAAGATGACGCTCCCGATGACGATGCCTTCGCCGATCATGAGGAGCCAATCGTCCTTGTCAGGACGTCGGCGGTTCTGTCGTGCGTGACGCATCTCAGCCTTTCATGTAGTGGATCGGTCTGTACTTACTACAATAGAAGCACTCAGGGGCGCTGTCAAGGTCTGTGATCAGATCGTCACTTTCACATGCCTTCTTGTAGATGAGCCCCGCACGCCCCAGTGCATAAATGGCGAGGCTCCTGTCGTACGGCATCGACAGGGCGGTGAGCTCAGACTCGACCACATGAACCGTGGCGTCCCGTGGTAGGAGCAGCAACGTGACCTTGTTCACCTCGTAGTCCTGATCCTCCATACCCTTCCCGTACAGGCAAAGCTGGATGTAGTACTGGAGGAACTGCGCCGCTCCGTAATCCTCGACGATGGCATCGAAGCCATCTCGCGTTACCTTGCGGTACAGCCGCTTGAACGCGTCCCGCTTCTTCAAGGAGACGAGTTTCCAATCCATCACCTCAGCCCCCTCGATGTCGAACCTGTCGAGCGTTCCCTTGATCGGGCCGTAACCACCGACATCACCGACATGGACCAGCTGCTCCACGAGGATCTCGGCTTCCCGCTCCATGTCGCGACTGCGCTTCTCGCACAGCAAGTGGAACGCCGTCCCGAGCAGCGGGGCGATGGGTGTCTTCTCATTCTCGCCAGGGTGCTGGACACCCATTAAATCTTCAGCGAGACAAAGGTCGCAGCACTTGCCTAGACCCGAAGGTCCGACACGGCGCTGCTTGTCCCGCTCGGATCGTGCGGTCAGGAGACGTCGCGCACGATCAATGGCTGCGGTAGAAGTCAAGAGCCTCAGCCTCCTCGATCGCTATCTGCGCCTCCTTGATGAGCTGGCTCATCACAGGGTCATCGGAAATCGTCTCGGCCAGATCCTCGACGAACTCAAGTCTCGGGTCCCCGATATGGACACGTTCGGTGACCAGGTACGGCCCCCGGATGGCTGCGTCCAGAGCGTTCGGCAGAGACTTGAAGGACCAGGCGACCTCGTTGATCTTGTCGAACCAGACGTCGTATCGTTTCATAGGAAATCCTTCCTGTAGGTGCTCCCACCCTACGAGGTTTCGGCTCCCAAGTCAAGGGAGGAAATCACCCCGCGAAGCCGAAGTTTTTCGCGGGCCGTGGGCTCCCAACTCGGCTGGGTTTTTCAGGCAGAGCAGATCCGCCCGGCCCTGAAGGACCAGGCGGTTCTGGCTACCACAGTTGCGAGGATCACACCGTGTCGAAGAGCACCTCGACCGGGTTCTTCACCTCGTCGATCACCTCCCCCTCCCAGGCCTCGATCTCCTTGCGGTACATAGGCCCGAAGATGTTCGTGAGCTTAACATTCTCGATCCTGATCCTCACACGGAACACACGGAACGGCTGCTCGTATTTTTGTCCCCGCGAGATCGCATGTGCCAGTGTCGGGGTGAAGAACAACCCGCGGTTCAGTGTCGTGCGCTTCTCATCCGAGATCGACACGGCCTTGCCGACCTCCCACTTAGTGGGCTCACCATAGAGTTGTCCCGTAAGGCCGTCCACATCTGTCGTCTTGTAGACGAGGTACTCGGTCTCGAAAGAATTCAGTGGGATAGCCAGATGACTCAGGAATCCCCGTGTAGCAACAAAAAGGCTCCCTTTATCTTCATTGCTACCGAAGCACTGAATCTTTCCGTCACCTTGAACAATAGCGCCTGACTCGTGCTGAACGATCGACATATCGGAGATGGCATTAACTCGCGAGTCTTTGTACGCAATAGCCCGCGAGGTGTCGAGCAGAATACCGGACGAATTACCGTAGAACTCCCCGTCCGCGCGATCAAAAAGCATCACACGTGTGTCCTTGCAGGCCTGGAAACTGGCGGAATCATAGGCCTCGACCCCAGAGCAATACCACATCTCGGCGGATGAGGACTCATAGAGCTCAACACCCCTGCATCCGATAAGCTGCGCTGTTGAGTTACCCCAAACTCGTACTCGCTTACATTTCTCACAAGTGGTGATAGTGCCTTTAACTGTGTTGATCTCAACCTTATCGACACTAACAGTCTTGGCTTCGATCTCACCGAGAAGTTCCAGTTCACCCCCCCAGTCCAAAATTTCAAACCTCGCGTTCCCGAAACCCTTCACCTGCAAGTAATGCACGGACTCGGGAATCTCGGAGCCATCAAGACGTATATATTCGTCCTCATACAGCCCCAATTTTTTGCCCTTCGCATTCCCGAAATGCTTCAGGTTTTCCAGGATTTCGTCCCGACTTCTCTTCCCCCAAGGCATAAAAATGTTACCTTTCTGCAATGTTCGGAGCGGTTGTGGTAGCGATTTGATGCTGGTAGTGGGACCCCAAAGACGCATCGCCATAAGGAACCAGCGGCGGTGTGTCGAGTTCCAGAATCGACAGCTGAGCGATGGCGCAGCCGGCGGGGAGCTCAAGCGGGCGAGCCGCGAGATTGCAGAGCTCCAACGTGATCGTGCCGTAGAAACCAGGATCGATAAAGCCGGCTGTGATGTGCACCAAAAGCCCACGCCGCGCCCATGACGACTTACCTTCGACACGGGCAACAAGATGCGCAGGAATGCCCACGCACTCCGTTGTTCGGGCCAGCGCGAACTCCCCAGGCTTGAGGAGGACAGTGTCCGTGATCTTGTCATCGCGGTACTCGGTGGGCAGTCCGACGTCGCGAACGACATCGCGATGAAGGTGCATCTCCACGCTCGCTGGCTGAATCGCGCCGGCCGACAGTGGCGTAATGGTGAGCACTCCGCTGTCGAGGAGGCGCGTGATGGTCGTGGATGAAAGCAGGCTCATGCGGGTACCTTTCTGCCCCGGCCGAACGACCGGAGCGTGGTTGGATCGGTTAGATTGTGTGTCGAATCTTGAGTGCTTCAGGTATCTCAGTTCTATAACTACCCCTCGTCATTCCTATTGCCCGCATGGTCGGTACCGACAGTACTTCATGTTCAACGAGCGCCTTCAGTTCTCCTAGCGTCCAGACTGCACCACGGTCAAGCCGTGCTTGCAGTGTTCCTTTCCTCCACCCGACAACGCGCGAGACCTCAGCCGCCCCGCCTTGTCGTTTGATCTCCTCTCTCACTAGTCGGGCTATGCGCTCGTCCTCCTCCGCTACTGACTCGGATAGTGCTCGCCTCACTGCATCCCCGCATCGTGCTGTCGAATCTTCTCGTCGTCCTGTCCGATCACGTGCGCCTCGAAACTTTGGTGCTCGCGGGCGTCCTGGTCGGCCTCGTACTGCACACGAGTCATCACGAACGCTTCGCCGGTACCATCGCCGTCAACGGCCGGGTCCCAGACGCACACGTCCTCACCATCGGGAAGCGCTCCGTCATCCGACAGGCAGTGTGCAATGTCCTGCACCTCAGTTGCCCCGCTCTGCGAGTGGTGCACCGTCCCCAGTGCAATACCGATGACCACACCTACCAGAGCGGGGACGATGATGAAAGCCAGAATCTTGTGGGAGAGAGTCATTTTCGGATCCTTTCAAGTTTCAGTTCTGAGTGAGCCGGGCGACGACCGACTCGACATCTTCGGCGTCCACGATATCGCGGTAAATAACGTCGCGCAAGGGATTGTCCGTCTCGATCTCGACACAGACCGGAAGCCCCGGCCCGTCATACCAGATCACGAACAGATTCGGATCGGAGCACTGCCAGGACTCGATGTAGGTGGGCTCCGCGTCCGTCGCCGGCGTGCATGTCGTCTGCCCGATCTCAAGGTCGGGCATCATGTCGATGAAGATGTCCTGCGCCTCTCCGAGTGTCAGGTTCATGTCGGTTCCTTTCGGTTCTGTTCCTTTGATGACTCCATACTGCCCCACATCATGTCGTCGTGCAACCCTTCAGCACGTGACGCCGGTCACTTATTAATCTTTGGCCTCGATCCGACACGAGCTCCTCATCGCCAGCTGAAGACCTTTCAGCGTTATAACTACACACTCTGTACAGTTCACATACTGGGATTCTGTAGCGTGCATTGTGTCAAATGAGGCGTACGCCTCAGAATTGAACAGTTCAATAGGGACTGTAGTCCTAGGTACTGCGTCATAATTCGGGTCCCGAACAAACGCTCGTGTTCACATATTGAGATTTCTCCTCTCGGTGTAGCACTACAAAGCCTTGAAAACCACCTATAAATCGGTAGTACGACTCTCAACAACCGCATGATTCCAACGGATTTGACGGGCATGATCCTCTATAGGCGTCCAACCGAACACCCGAACCGAAAGGGAACCCATCATGCACGCTTCCATCTCCTCCATCATCGCCCGCCTCGACAGCGACGTTTACCTCGACCGCAGCGACGCTATGTACGACATCGAGACGGGTGCCCGGCACATCAAGCCGGCCGACCGAGCCGTCATCGTCGGCCGCCTCGTGGGCTTGCGCGAGCGGACCATCGAGGGCGCGCTCAGCCGTGGTTGCCCCGACCGGACGACCGCTGAGGAACGGGATCTCGGAGTGCTCCGCATCGATGAAGTGATCGATTGCCTCTGCTGAGCGCCTCACCAACAGCCCCCGTCGGGTTTCCGGCGGGGGCTTTCTCGTGCCCACGTGCCTGCGGCGCTGTAAGCGCCGTAGACGGCACAAAAAGACGCCCCTAGTACTCAGTACTAGGGGCGCCCTGTTAGGCGCTCAGATGAGCCCTGAGACCTTCAGATCGGCGTACCGCTGGTCAAGCCTAGGAATGACCGACTCCGTATCGACCGTGCCGGGGCACTGGAGCAACCACCGCACCACGGTTCCGGTCTGGCCCGTGCGGTGCAGCCGCCCCTGTGCCTGCACGCAGCGCACCACTGACGGATCAAGCCCAACCCACACTTCATGCCGACAGACCCGCTGTAGGCCATCCACGCCTTCAGCGACGGCGGGGATCACCGCGCACAAGATCTGCGGTCCATCCTTGTCGAGGAAGCTCTGCCACTCGTCCTTGTGCTCACCATCCACTCGCGCGCACGAGTAGCCGGCTTTCTCCAACTGAGCGACCAGCGGAACCTGAAATTTCTTCGATGGTGAGTAGACGATGAGCTTCTCATCGCCGATGTCCTTCAGGATATCGAGCAGCGCCGTGATCTTGCCGCTTCGCGAGCCCGGATCGAAGTACCACTCGTCCTCACCTCCCTGCACGGGACGCACGCGCATCTGGCCCAGTGTCGCCTGCCTGAGCCTCATGTCGCGCGTCACTGGTAGTCCCACGACAGCAGGATGATCATCCATCCACGCCACCACCTCCTCGCGCAACTGTTTGTACTGCTTGCGCTGCTCCGCAGTCATCGCGCAGTCCACACGGCGGATATCCACCGGTGGCAGCGCCCCGGCAACATCCTCGATTCGCATGTCCTGCCACTCGCCCCGTTCTCTATGACCCTTTGACAACAGGCCCGGCCTCTTCTCCGCGCCGTACGTCACCGAGTACGGCCCACCAAAATAGCACGGCTCACTTGTGAAGAACGCCTGTGCGAACTTCGTGAAGCCTGGGTACTTCCGGGGCCACAAAAATTTCAGCGCACCATAGATGTTCACCGGCTGACCACCGGCCGGTGTCGCACTCAACGCAAGGCGGTGCCCCGCCTTCACCTTGCAGAGCACTTGCGATGTCACCGTCCTGAAATTGCACGCGCGGTGAATCTCGTCACCGATGACCCAATCGAACTCAACGCCCCCGAGCACTCGTGTCGAGGCCTTGCTCTTCACACGCCCCGCTCTGGCGTCGTAACCCTTCCTCTTCGACACGCACACCAGTAGTTCCCAACCAATGAACGACACGCCCATGGGGCGCTCGCCGTTCAGCAACCTCTCAAGCGCCTCGCGCTCAGTCTTCCGCTTCTTGCTCAGCACATTGAACTCAACATCGCCATTGGGCCAGACCTGACCCACCGCACGACGCCATCCGCTCTCCGTGCGCAGCGGCGCTACCACGAGCACCGACAGATCGCCGGGGCGAAGCCCCGCCTGTCGTGCCATCCTATCGATGGTCCACAGTGACATCAATGTCTTGCCACATCCTGTTCCCGCGCTCACAAGGCCCGTGCCGCCCGCGGCAACCAAGCCACGGACGGCGCGTTCCTGAGCCTCAACCGGCTCAATCATTCGGCGTCCACCGCCTTGACCCACGCGTACGCCTCACCGGCCATACGCCTCACGTCATCCTCATCCTCGGGCAGCATCTCGTCATAGGGCGTCCACTCCCCGGTTCCGATCCGGTGCTCCAATTCGATCCGGCCCTCTCCGTAGCCGACACTCTCGTAGTACGCCCTACGGCTCAAGTTGAACGTGATAGAGGACCGTGTCCACACGGTCATCTGGTCCTCGGACGAGCGCACGCTCCAGTCGTCCTCCGCAGTCTCCACGGCCACAGTCTCAACCCACGCTTCGATCATCGGGTCTTTCGCGCACTCAGTCATCGCATCGATCACGGCGTCCGCATCGTCGGAAGCATCGCCATCGAGGTAGTCCCCCGACTCGGAGTTGCTCACCGACCACTCGAAAGCACCATCATCCTCGGTGTAGTAGCCCTGCACCGAAATGTCTCGCCACGTGATCGTCCATGAGTCGTGCACGTCCTGCGGCCCGTCAAGGTGATAGACCTCGAAGCGAGCATCGAGCCACTCCATGACAGCGTCCCTGATCTCACCGTCGCAGTAGTGCTGCCACTCCAGCGTCATGTGCGCCGCATCCGTCACGGCGTCATCGAGGTGCGAGTACCCGTCCGCGTCGAATAGCTCCCCGTCCACCGTCACGTTCACCGCGACCCAGTCCTCCAGCCCGTCGCCGTACGGGTCGCGCAGCCACTCAACCTCGACAGGGCCCATGCGCAGCCACCCGCGCGTGTCGTCCGCGCTGTAGTCGCACTCGATCTCTTTTGCACTGAGCGCGTTCGCCTCATCGGTCCACTCCAGGTCCCCCCGCAGTTCCTCGACCTTGTCTGCGATCTTCTCGTTCATCTTCCTCAACCTTTCGTAAGTGTGTGCGTGTAATCAGTTCTCGTACGCAGCAGCGTAGAGGTACTCCGCTGCGATCTCGACGTCGGCCTCATCAGTGATCCACCCTTCACCTTCATCACTGCAACGCCACCACGCCCCGGCCAGCGCCTCATCGCCACTCTCTCCGCGGTCATCGCCCAGAGCCAGGCTCACCGTTCCCAACGACACCGTGGTGCGGCTCATCGTCACGTTCTCGCCCCGATCCCGCATGTACTCGTAGATCGCCTCAGCACTGCGCTCCGCGGACCACTCGCTGTCCCACTCGACACGAATGCCGTACGCGCCGATGAGCCGTTCGTTGTCCTCGTAAGTGATCCTCGACCCGGTCGCCGTCTCCACGATCCATGCCTTGTCGTTGGCTTCGAGCTCTTCGTAGTAGTCGTACAGCCAGTCCTCCAGGTCCCGCTGCGCCGTGCTCTCATCGCTCAGCACGATCGATCCCGCCGTGTCGGTGACGGTCCGGCTCGCCCATTGCGTCCTACTGCTCATCCTCGGTTCCTCCTACTGGTTCGGGCTCTGCGACAAGCCCTCTCAGTTCGTTGTTGTGCTCTCAGTCTAACTACATCATGCCGTCCGGGTCAACCCTTCACCCTGTGATACTCATCACCGTCCATACCTCCCCGTCCGGCGTCTCGTCTGGGAGCCTCCTCATGTCCCCTCCGAGCCTCGACACCACCGTCGAGGCCATCCTCAGCCACGACAGCATCTCCGTCCACTGGAGCATGTACAGCTCATCCTCCTCGTTCCGCTCCATGGCCTCGACAACCGCCCGAACATCGCTCAGGTCAACAGCCACCCCGCCCCGCATCACGAGCACGTGCATCACGCGTCCTCCTCTCCGCTCAGCACAAGCATCTCAACGGCCCGCATGATCACGGGCCCGGGCACATGCGACAGGTCCCCGCCGGCCCTCTCCCGCACCTTCATCAACGCCTCGTCCCTGGTCATGTCTCCTCCTTCTCGCTACCGGACAGGGCCCCTCCCTTCCGGCTTCGAGTCCTACTCTCCTACATCATGTCGTCCCCGTCAAGCCCCTCTCCTGTGCCCCCGCTCACAAAACCTTAAGATGAACAACAGTTCATCTTAAGTCCTCTGACCTCTGTGCACTAGCCCATCGGGACCAAGGTCCTATGAAGGCTAGCTACCTAGTGACGACATGGACGAGGACTGAGTTGGGACTAAGGTCCTATGTAGATCAACTTGTATGCACAAGTGGAGGATGAACGGGACGACACGGACGGGGAGAAGTAGGTACATACCGGGGAGGGGACCTACGGAGTACGACAGGGCCGCGATTGCAACGATCATGCATCGAACATGTGTTCGAAAGAGGGACTCGACATGGGGTGGAAATGGGCGATGTAGGTACAAAAATCCCAAATGTTTCGAGTATGTTACGTCCCAATTCTCTTCGTACTATATAATATATATATGTATATAATATAAATAATATATACAGAATATAATCATAGTAGTATAAATACCTGATATCTAGTATAGTATCTTGTACCATACATTAATGTCATAGTAGTATAATATTCTATACTACTCTTATATATTCTGAGTACGATATATACAAATGCATACATAGGGTATATAGGGGGTTCTGGTTCGCCCCTGCCCGTGTCACCATGCGATCGATCGTCTCGCCGTTCGAACACGAGAACAAGAACGAGAGAGATGAACACACAGGAGTCATCGCCCTGTCGATGCCACCCCACGGGCCGTGTCGGGCCCCGTAGGCCGACCCGCCACCCGGGTACGGGTACCCCGTCCTGTCGCACCCGGCTACCGTCCCATCCCAGATGCCCCTCAGAGGCCCTGAGAGCCATTCTGAGAGGTTTTTAGAGCCAGGTCAGTACGAGACACTAGGGACGCACCTAGAGGCCGTCTACGGGCCTTACAGCACGTCAGCCCCCTGCACGATGCACAGCACGATCGAAGCACGACAGGACACGAACGATGCAGAAGCCCGCACGAGCCCTCTCGCCCGTGTCGTCGGAGCCACGGGGGTTGCGATCTTAACAGCGTTAACGAGACAGAAATCACACCAAGCACACCGGGTTTTCGAGGCGAAGGAAATCGGTTGCTACCGACAACGGGGCGGGGGGAGGGGGTGCGACCCCGCGACCCCGCACGAAGGGTTGGCCGTCCTAGGCCCCGCACCAGCCTTTCCGCAGGAAATCAACGCTATGGAGTTGTCAACGAACCCTGTTCCGGCTCCGTCGGCCCCTGCTACTCGGGCCCCCTTTCTATAAATAAGTATAGGCCCGAAACCTACTGGGGTCAACCTCTGCGGAGCCCCGTTACATGTTCGTAACAAAAGCGATGTGCTACCCTTGTAGCTGCCTTTCGGCTTTCGACACCCCGCCCTGTGGCCGCTGCAACGGTCCCGGGCACAGCACCGCCCCTGTCGCTACCTCAAGACGACAGGGGCGGTGCTCTCGGGTCTTCAGAGAAGGTCCTGATCGGAGGCGATCGGAGGACGGTTCTCCTTGATGGCCCAGCCATTGATCTCGCAGAGCAGGCGCCGCTCGAACAGGTCGTTGGCATCAAAACCGATGGCGGTGGCAATCTCGTACTTACGGGCGAGTCGGCGCCAGTCGTCCTGAGCCTTCTTAAGGGCCCTGTCGGCCTCCTTGTCAGTCAGAGGGCGGCGGTAAGCGACGACCTGCTCGCGGGGAACGGGGTTGTCACAGAAACTCTCGAAGACGGAGACGGCTTTGAGGATAGCCTCCTGCGCCTCGGCCGGAAGACCGGGGAGAAGGTCGTAGTCGATAATGACAACGGGGTCGGAGACGAGCTCCGAGGGCTTGAGGTCGGTTATTTTTGCGGGGTAGGCCATGAGAGTCTTCCTTTTCGTTGGTTGTAGTTCAAGCGTAGATCAGAAGGGGTCCAGGATCAAGACCCGTGTCGGAATCGTTATACGGCGACGGGGGCTCGAAGAACGCCGTGGTGCTGGTAGCCTTCGGAGGCGTCGATGTCGATCATCCGGTACTGATCGATCGTGGCCGCCCCATTCAGCCGCAGGCGGGGGAACGGGTACACCTTCCGCGAGAGCTGCTCCTCCACTGGCTTCACGTGGTTGTCGTAGATGTGGCAGTCACCCCCGGTCCAGACGAGCTCACCGACCCCTAGATTGGTCTGCTGCGCGAGCATGCTCAGCAGAAGGGCGTAGGATGCGATATTGAACGGGACCCCCAAGAAGAGATCGGCGGAGCGCTGGTAGACCTGAAGCGACAGGCGGCTGTCGTTCGAGACGTAGCACTGGAAGAAGGCGTGGCAGGGGGCCAGGGCCATCTGATCGAGGTCGCCGACGTTCCAGGCGGACACGAGGTGACGGCGGGAGTGCGGATCGTTCCGAAGATCCTGAATGAGTTTCTGGATCTGGTCGATGGCCATGCCGTCGCTGTCGATCCAGGAGCGCCACTGGTAACCGTAGAGGGGTCCGACCGAGCCGTCATCATCGGCCCAGTCGTCCCAAATATGAACATCCAGTAGGCGGAGCCAGTTGATGTTCTGCTCACCACGGAGGAACCAGAGGAGCTCGGCCTTGACGGGCTTCATAGCGACGAACTTTGTGGTGATCCGGGGGAAACCCTTGGAAAGATCGTAGCGGAGCTGACGGCCGAAGACGGCGCGGGTGCCGACCCCGGTGCGGTCCTGTCGCGGTTCACCGTTGTCGAGGACGTCCTGGAGGAGGCGCTCGTACTGGTTGTTGATGAGTTCCATCAAGAAAGCCCTTCGGCGATCAGGTCAAGACAGAGATCGCGAGCCTTCTGCCGCTCATTCAACCACTTGGATTGGCCGATGAGGGGCTCCACGTCGTGGATGATTACGCGTTTTGTCATATTATCGAATGACTCATCAACTTCAGCTCCTGTAATTTTGCATAGCTTCGACAGATACTTGAACTGCGCACACCGTTTCAAATCGCCTTCTAATTCAGGGTAGTTCAGTGGTATCTCAACCCCCGCGTCTTCAACGTCTTGCTGAATCCAACGACTCATTGTCACATAGGCATGCTGCGCGATAGACACCTCGTTTTGCAGCATCCAGCAATAACCAGTAGAAATCTCCATCAGAACAGACCTCCTTGATCAACGACCTTCAGCACCCGATCGAACGGGCCGCGTCTGAAAGTTGCGGGCAGCCCGTACCGGTCGTTGTAGTCGAAATACGTGCCCCCAGAGCCGTCGGGCTGAGTAAAAGTAACCCGAACAACTCCATCTATCTCGTGAATAATCCGGTCGCCGGGCCTGATCTGCCATGGGAGGACGGCTTTAATCATCATCATCAGAACAGGGCCTCCTGAGTGCCCCAGTAGATGACCTGATCAAGGGCGTCGTAGGTGTCGAGCCGTGGCTTCTCGTTCGCGAGATCGGTGGTGCGGATGGCGTAGGGCTCCCGCTTGTGCGAGTTGTAGTCGATTCGGGTGACGAGTCGGCTCTCCTTGTTCTTGAAGAGGAGAATGTCGCCTACGCGACAGTTGCGGGCTTGCTTGGTGGGCATCAGAGGTTCCTTTCGTTGTTGATCGCGGTGAGTCCGCGCTGGAGCATGAGACGGGCCTGGAGCCTGACGACGGCGTTGCCCGCGAGGCGAATGGAGGCGGTGCGGGACAGGCCGACGGCATGGGCGGAGGGCAGGCCCATGAGCCATTCGACGAAAGCTGCGTTCAGCCGGCCTTCATCGTCCTTCAGAGGCGGATGGACTTTCTGGATGACACGGGTCCAGGTGATGATGAGCGCGGGCTCGGGGTCGGGGCCCTCGTGGATCCTGGTCTGGAGGTTGGCGCCCCCGCCCCGTCCACTCCGGCCAGGCCCAGTTGCGGAGGAGGCGGTGGGTGTCGGGAGCAGACCAGTGGGGGCGACCTGTCGAACGACCTCGATGCGGCGGGGCTCGAAGTGCCGCCGGGCCGCTATGAGCATGATGCGCTCGCGCCGGTGCGGGGCTCCGACCTCCCAGGCCCCTCCACTGGACACCGTGGTGCGGTATCCGTGCTCCTCCGACAGCCAGCGGGCGAGGTCGAGGTAGGTGCGGTAGCCGCGGGGGATGTTCTCCGCGACGATGAGGTCCGCCCCACCCGATACGGCCATATCGAGGGCCTCGTGGATGAGGCTGCTTCGGGTGCCGGAGCCCCGTTCAGCCCCGGCGTGCCGGCCTGCGCCGCTGAGATCCTGGCAGGGCGCCCCGATGGTGACGATGGAGCCTCGGGGGACGCCCTGGTCACGGAAGTCCGAGTGGATCTTCACGTTGTGGGAGCGGGCTTTCAGGTACTTGCGGGCGGGGGCGTAGTTGTCGGAGAACGACTGGAAACCAGTGAACTCGTTCAGGCCGTCGGCGACGGCCCGGGCAAGCTCTCCGGTGCCGGAGAACATGTCGATAATCGGTGTCGGGTTCACTTCAGTCATCTTCGCATTCGATCTCGACCTCACCGGTAGCCTCAACGATGTTGACCCGAGTGATCTCATAGGTCTTGTTCCCCTTTCGGACGCGAACTATGGCGCCGCGGGAGGCTCGCGGATTGAAAAGGTCGTCGGTGAGCGCGAACACGGAGGGTGGTTGTGAGCCGTAGCTGAGATGAGTGACGGCTTCTGTCTCCAAAGACCTCATGTCAGACCTCCTCGTAGGTCTCTTCGAAGATGTCCTTCCGGCAGGGGTAGAACTCGCCGCGGACGCCTTTGATGATGTAGTCGCCTTCGTCGAACCACATGGGGCCTTCGAGCGTGTAGACGCAGATGGCGTCGTCGTTGTAGTCGGAGAGTGCTACGTGATCGTCGCTCCAATCCTCGAGTTCCAGAAAATTGTCCCCAGTGTACTGGCGAGCTTCAATGGTGATCGGCTTCTTGCGGTAGTACGACATGTCAGTTCCTTTCAGTTGATTCGTGTGATCTGCTCGTTCCAGTGGACGGTTTTCCACAAGCGTTCCCGGCGACCCAGCTCCATGCAGTTGATGCAGAACCCGATCTCGCTCCCACCCATCACAGGGACGAGGTTCTTGCTAAGGACGATGTAATGCCTCCTGTCCAGGATGATGTGGTCGAAGATCTTGATCTCCGAGGCGGTGACGCCTTGAGCCCCCATGTCGGCTCCTTCGGTTTGGTTGGCTTCAGCATAGAACAGTATCGGAGTGGCGTCAAGCCCCGGGTCCGTTACGCTTGGATCACGACGACGAGAGGAGGTCGTATGGGCAACGTGGCGCACTACGCGGCTGCTTGCGCGCGATACTACGCGATGGCGGACGTGGGGTACAGCCAGCCCGACAGGTGGACGTTCTACGACAGGAGCGACTGGGACGGCTGGCTGGTCAGGTCCCCGGCCAATGCGGACTGCTCCGCGCTGGTGTCAGGGTGCTACAACATCGCCGCGCACCATGAGTGGGGCGAGCCGTTCACGGCGGGGTACTTCCCCCGGGACACGTGGACAGGGAACATCCGGGAGTACGCCCTGGAGCGGAATTTCGCCGATATCAGTAATTCCTGGGTAGGTAATGTACCTACCGGGGGCTGGTATGCGGGCGACATCGTGCTGTCAGAGGGCGCTAGCGGTGGTCGTGGCCATGTGGCGATGATCATCAACGGTGGATCGGGCCCCGACAGCGACGGGGCGCTGCTGGCTGAGGCCTGGATCGCTGAGGACGGCAGTATCGACGGCTGGGAGGGCGACCAGACAGGTGATGAAGTTCGCATTATCGCGTACAACGACCATCCGTACACCCAGCAGGCCGCTTGGACTCACGCTCTGCGCCGCAGGGACAACCCCAGTCCGTTGACAGGCGGCTCTGCTGCGACGCCCGCACCCGCACCGAGCGGCGGTGAGAGCGTTCAGGCCGCGGTTCTACGGGCTGCGGACGACGTGGGGCTGCACTGGGCGGTGGCGCTGGGCCTGGCCGACCAGGAGAGCAACTGCGAGAACGTGTACGGCCATGACGCGGGCGGAGCGTGCTCGGGCTGGGGCGAGGTGACGAGGGACAACTTCCTGAACCACTTCCTGCCCGCGGTAATGGACTGGGAGACCAGCAATGGTGTGGGTCCGACGCAGGTGACTTATAACGGCTACTTCATCAACGACCCGAACAGGGCGTGGTGGGACCCGCACGAGTCGAGCGTTGTGGGGCTGTCAATCCTGAGGGACTACCTCGGGGGCGACTACAGCGCCGACAGCATCCGGAGGGCCGGCAGCCGGTACAACTGCGGCAATGAGAGTGATCAGTACTGGGGTTATGGCGAGAGCCTGCTCCAGCACGTCAACAGCTGGTGGTACTCAGAGCGCCCCAGCGGTGGAACAATGGATGAGGTTGAGAGGATCATCATGGCCAACGGTGACGACATCGTGAACGCGATCAACGCGGTTCGCGGGGAGCTGCGGTACGGCAAGGCGAATGAGCGCCAGGCCGGGGACGTGATCTGGGGTGTGGAGCAGAACAGGCTGCTGCTGACCCAGGCCGTCACGGCTCAGAAGGAGACCAACGGGCTCATCAAGGAGCTCGTCGAGGCGATCAAGAAGGGGAAGTGAGAGCAAGAATGCTTACCACGATTCAGAAGCCCGAGGTTCGGAAGGCCGCCTATGGCGTTGTCGCGGCGGTCATGACGCTGCTCACCGTGTTGGGGTTCGTCAAGGCGGATGCGGCGGCGCAGTACCTGGACTCCATCAGCCAGGTCGCCGGTGTCGTGTTCCTGCTCATCGCCCGCTACTTCGTACCCTCGCCCGAGGACAAGCCCGTCCCTGCCGCTGCGGTGACCCAGGACGGCGAGCTTGAGCGCCCGACTGTGATCAACCCCACTCGCTACGGTGCCGGGGACGGTCCCGAGAAGGCGTGATATACTAGGGCTCTTCCTTTCGGGAGTGTGTTGGGTCGGAGGAAGCCCCCGAGGTCTTTGAGGACTTCGGGGGCTTCTTCTTCTTGTCACTTGGCGGAGTAGCGACCTCGGATCTTAGACGGGTTGTAGCCGCCCCAGATGTTGCCGTGGTCGTCGGTGACGACAGGGGCTGAGGTGTAACCGGCCCGGATGGCCTTGTCGAGGATGTCCGGGCTGTCGGCGAGGGCCCGCTCGACGTACGGGACGCCCATCTTGTCGGCGTACATCTTGGTCATGCGACACTGCTGGCAGTTCGGCTGGGTATAAATGGTGAGCATTCAGTCTCCTTAGAAGGCCACCAAGAAGGCGGCGATGGCGGTGAGGATGGCGAAAGGCACGGTGGAGATCAGGACGATGGTGATCGCGAACCGGTCCTTGTCCTGATGGGAGTACATCAGTCCTCCGTGTCGATCATGACGAGGCGGAAGTGCTTCGCGAAGCGGTACTTATCGATGATCTGGTACTCGAAAGTGTCCCCATTGTCCACGAGGGCGATCAGGTCTCCATAGTGAGCGACATCACCACTTTCCAGGGGGAGAGAACCGTCACCTCGGATCGAGGAGCACACGTAGTCCGCGACGATCTCGCGGTGCGCGTAGTCGTAGAGGGCCACGGCCATGATCTCCAGGTCCGTGTCGTCGCAGGGCTCGACGGCGAACACCGGGTTGGTGACGTAGCGGTACTTGTAACCGGGATTGCGGAGGACCTCGATGCGGGTGAGGGGCCCGTCACTGAACTCGGGCTTGATGATCATGCTGGCGACATGCTCGCCATCGACGGTGAGACGCTGCTCACTTACGACGTAGAGCGTGTTCGTGTAGAGGATGAGGGCTCCGACACCGAGCTCGTCGGCGGTCTTGAGAGTGGATTGCATATCAGTTCCTCTCGGTTGCTTGGATGGCTCCAGTATAGCCCGATCGACAGGGGCGGAGCGATAGACTGCGAGTGAGTAATACTATCTTGACTTCAGGAGTCTGCGATGCTAGGCACTGAGCCGCCCCAGGCGCCCTATGCGAGGGTCGTGGGGCAGATTCTCACGCCGGACGACATGCGCCCGGCCGGCGACGTCACGGTCGTCTTCACGTACGGGCCCTATGTCGTCTCCTACGGCACGGCCTACATCGAGCGCAGGGTCGAGGTGGGGGTGGATCCGTCCGGGGCGCTCTACGACCCGGCTACGGGCAAGAACTACGTCGATCTGATCGCTCCGGGGGCCGGGGTGACACCTGCGGGGCAGTGGTTGTGGCACATCGACGTCGTCGCGAGCGGGGACTACCTGCTCCAGGGCGACCTGGCACTTCGACAGGGCACGGTGGTGGACGTCGCGAGCGTCCTGACGAACGGCGATGGCATGCTGGCTAACCCGTTCGCCCGTCAGAGGCCTGCTGCCGGGGGCGCGGGGGCCGCTGATCCGGCGCTTCCCGGTCCGACACCGCCCGCGGGAGACCTTGCGGGGCTCACGGCGCGTGTCGAGAACCTCACGCAGGCGCTGAACGGGCTAAGGACCGAGATCGCGGACAACAAGCGGGCGATCGACGAGCTGAAGGCGCAGCCTCCGGGTGGCGGGGACGGCAATGAGGTCGAGATGATCGACAACGGCGATGGAACAGTGACGTACAAGGACAAGTCTGTGCCGCAGGGCACGCCGGAGGGCTGAGGAATGGCTAAGCAGTTCGTGGGGAAGGCCACAAGTTATACGGCTGAGGGGGCGGACGCCCGGTTCATCGACAATGACGAGCAGACGCAGGCGCTGAACACGCTGCGGAACGAGGTTCCTGACCTCGCCAACGCCCGAATCGAGGCCCGCATCGAGGCGTACAAGCAGGAGGTCAACGCGAAGTTCGCCCTCAAGAGCGCTCTGGACGGCCTTCTGAAGGCTGCGGACGCCGCTGCGACCTACGCCCCCAAGGCGGCGCTGGAGGGGCTCCTGAAGGCCACGGATGCCGCCGCTGCGTACGCCTCCAAGGGGGACCTGGCAGCGGCCAAGGACGCGTTGGAGAAGGGCCTGAAGGAAAACACAGATGCTGATGCGAGGCGCTGGAGCGTCATCAGCGCCAACAAGACGGATGTCGCCGACCTGAAGACCCGGGTGAAAGCTCTTGAGGACAAGCCCGCGGCCCCTGGTGGCCAGGGTGGTGGTGTGCAGGCGGGCGACACGGGTTGGGTTGACATTGCCGCGGGCCAGGTGGGCGCCGGGCAGTACCAGTATCGGGTTGTCGGAGCCACGATGTTCTTCCGGAAGAAGGGCGATGAGTGGCGGGCGCTGCCGAAGCCCGCGACAACCGTGACGCATGTCGCTACGCTGCCGCAGACCTACGGGAAGCTGGAGCGAGCCAGCACACTGGTCGTCAAGAAGGGCGACCCGAAGCAGGGCAAGGGTGATGAGTGGACCTCGGACGGCTCGATGATTGAGATCTGGCCGAACTGGACCGTGAAGTACACCTGCATGGATCTTCAGGGCACCTACGCCATGGATCTGCTCAAGACCACGGTCGAGAAGCCGCTACTCACCCCGGCTCAGCCCGGCGGTGGGGTCACCGAGGAGAAGCTCAACGAGCTCAAGACCAGTCTTGAGGCGAAGATCACTGCGGCCACGTCCGAGATCACCTCCACCAAAGCCATACTAAGCGGGGTGAGGGACAAGGTCACTACCCTTGAGACCTCGGTCAAGACTAATGCCGACAAGATCGCTGCGCTGGAGAACAAGCCAGGCGGGGGTGGCACGACAGTGCTCGTGCTCGGGCCGACCGAGAACCTTCCGGCGGGTACTAAGCCCGGAACGGTGATCGTTCGGAGGAGCAACTAATGGCTGCGCCCAAGTGGGTCAAGCAGATCGAGGTGACCGGCGGCACGGCGAGGCAACCCGCCCCCGTGACGTTGCTCACCTCGGGTGAGAAGGGCATCGCGCACGATGACTGGGTCGTCATCATCCAGGGTGGTCAGTTCGGTAGCCAAGGAGTTCCCGCGTTCATCACCGCCCCGAACTCGGGTTGGCACGGCAATCAGGTGACCGGGGTCGCCAGCCGCAGCCTGGGTGTGTGGGTCAAGAAGGTCGATGACATCGAGGAGTTCTCACAGCCCCTCGCTGTCGGCGACTCCCGCGCCTCGTACCCCGGGCGCCAGCTCGCCACCGTGCTGGTACTGGACGGCTCTGTCGTCAAGAGCTTCAACCGCTCTGTGGGTCAAGAAGGTCGATGACATCGAGGAGTTCTCACAGCCCCTCGCTGTCGGCGACTCCCGCGCCTCGTACACCGGGCGCCAGCTCGCCACCGTGCTGGTACTGGACGGCTCTGTCGTCAAGAGCTTCAACCGCTCGGACGGCGTGACGATCAACACGCTGAACAGCAACCAAATCAAGACGGCTGTCGCGAAGGCGAACAAGCCGCACCT
>QWCL01000593.1_pt1 | contig 25081 bp, 20 predicted proteins | sample 1972551 | NCBI WGS metagenome assembly QWCL01 (sample SAMN09866709, study PRJNA288562) | Human oral metagenome isolate term2_saliva, whole genome shotgun sequencing... | isolation source: mouth | host: Homo sapiens | place: USA: California
CCACGAACATCTTCGTGTGAATAGTCCATACAACACTTACAAAGTGAAGGGACTCCCTCCTGGACCTATTTGCATTCCTTCGGTGGAAAGCATCAATGCAGTGTTGCATCGCGCTAATCACAACTATCTCTATATGTGTGCGAAAGAAGATTTCTCGGGAAGTCACAATTTTGCTACAACTTATGCAGAGCATCAAAAGAATGCGGCCAAGTATGCAGCCGCACTCAATGCTCGTGGCATCCGTTCTTAATGGGACGAATCGAACATTCCAATAATGCTTCTCACATTTAGGAGGAAGCAATCCCACGCTGTACGGCGAGGGGGAAGGTTCATCAATGAGGCATCTAATAATAAAGATAATCAGACAAACCAAGACTATGAAGTTGAAGCTATTTGCTATCACACTGAGTTTCATTTGCTTTGCTTTAGGCAGCTATGCCCAGAGCACTCGACGCACTGTGCGAGGACGTAATACGGCGTTTGAAGATTCCCTCGGAGCGATAGCACGTCGCTATGCCTTTTCGCTTGATAGTCTGAATCGGTCGCTGGAGGAGAAAGCAAAGAGCGATACGGACAATCTTGAGGATCCTTACTTTTTCCCTTTGTTTGCTGCTAACACCTTTTATCGCTTTCCAGTTCGTTTAGAACTCGGTAGTTTGCAACCGACAGCGTCTTCTTTGCAAAGAGGAATAGCGCAAGCTTTAATGCAAGTCTACGCACTTCGTCCTGAATTGGTGCAATATAATTTGGCTTATTATCAAGAACCACTCAAAAGTTCGTCTAATGCTAAGCCATCTGCATTGTCCATCGATAAGGAAAAACCTGCGGTGTTGCCGAAAGTGACCAAACAACAACTGGCGCAGTGGAATGATTTTGCTCCCATCCATCTCGACATTCATCGTCCGAACTTCTGGAATTTCAAGGGAGCAATGTCGTTGCAGTTTATGCAGTATTTGGTTTCCGACAACTGGTATAAGGGAGGCGAAAATCATAATTCTTTTTTGACTTCAGCTATTTTTGAAGCCAACTACGACGACAAACAGAAGCTCACCTTTACGAATAAGTTGGAAATGAAATTGGGTTTTCAGACTACTCAATCCGATTCGTTGCACAAATATAAAACCAATGCCGACCTGTTGCGTATGACCAATCAACTCGGTTTGCAAGCTTTCAAACATTGGTATTATACTGCGATGCTCCAGACTTGGTCGCAGTTTTATCCAGGCTATCACGCTAACGATAAACGCGTGTTCTCTGATTTCGCTTCTCCCATCGAAACGGTCTTCTCCATCGGTATGGATTACAAATATAAAAGTTCGAAGTTGGAGATTTCAGCCACGCTCTCGCCAATCGCAGCCAACTATAAATATGTGTCGCGTTTGGATTTGTCGGAACGATATGGGGTGGAAAAAAACAAACATTCGCGCCTTGATTTAGGTTCTACTGTGACAATCAACGTGAAGTGGACTCCTTCCGATTGGTTGCAGTGGACTACACGTTTCTATGCTTTCACCAGTTATTCCAAGGTCGTGGCAGAATGGGAAAACACGCTCTCGCTCCGAGCCAATAAATACCTTTCTACAAAGATTTTCCTCTTTCCTCGATTTGACGATGGTGTAAACCGCAAAGCGAACACCAACCAGAGTTTCTTTCAAGTCAACGAATATCTGTCTGTCGGAGTAGATTTGGCTTTTTAGTGCGTGTATTTTGCATTAGAATTGCAACATTCAGTCCGTTCTCCTTTGGAGTGTACTTTCAATATAGAAGTGCAACACTCTTCCTCTCTCTCCTTTGGAGCAGAGCGAAAAGGTAAATTTCTTTCCTAAGAAACGAATTCTACCATAAGTTTTTCGTAACTTTGCTCGCAGCATTTTCGTAAATACATCATTTGATAGCACTATGTTTACAAAACAACGCTTCTTTTCCATCATATCTTGCGTTCTTCTTTTAGCTTTTGCCCTTGTTTCGTGCGATAAACAAGAAACTTATGCAGAACGTCGTGAGAAGGAAAACAAACAAATCGAACAATTTCTCAAGCGCGGTGCGCATCTTGATGACAAGGAATACGGTCGTCCACTTCTCGACGTACCAGGTAACATACAAGTCATCAGCGAAGCACAGTTTATCGCTCAAGATAGTACTACTGATGTCAGTAAAAATCAGTATGTTCTTTTCGCTGGTTCGGGGGTTTATGCGCAGGTGGTGCGCCGTGGCACTGGTTCTCCCATCAAACCCAACGAGCACGTGATGTTGCTCTGTCGTTACATTGAATACAACATCGCAACAGACAGTATTCGCTCGAGCAATTTATATGGTTTCGATTCTGTACGACCAGACGTGATGAGCCTAGAGAATAATAATGGTTCTCTTATAGGCGTTATGGCAGAAGGCATTATGCGTCGCTATTATGGCACCAAAGCTCCATCGGGATGGTTGATTCCGCTCCCTTATCTTAAGTTGGGACGTCAGCTTTCAGAAAAGGATGAAATCTCTAAGTTGCGCATCATTGTGCCTAGCACAGAAGGACACGCCATAGCGGAGAAACACACGCAACCGTATTTTTACGAAATCACTTTTGAGCGTAGTCGATAATACAGCATCGGCTTGCTATATGATAACGAGCTGTCTACTTGTGTGAATTTGACGCTAAAAAGCACATTTCACGCCACTTTACAGATACATAAGGTTGAACCTGCATTTGGGTTCAGCCTTATCTCTTGTTTGATAGCTTGAAAAGTTTGATGAATCGGAGCTTATAATGGATTGATAAATTGATAGATTGGCGTATTTGGTGGATTAGAATGTGTGATGGGGTGAAATGTTCGGCTTAATGGTCAAATGTTCGTTTGCTTGAAATCTTCGGTGGATGGAAATGGAAGTCGAAAAGAGAATGGGGTGTAAACTTTCAGAACTAAGAAAACTTTCGCCATTTTAACCCCCTAATTTAACACGCCATTAGCAACTCCAAAAGAAGTTGGTCGGAAATAATCGATTCTCAGAGCTTTTGAATTTCGCAACTTCTTGATGTTTTCGCAGAAAATCGGCTTATTTTTTTTCGGGATTTCCCTTCTTTCAGAGGAAAATTGCGCACTTTCGTGAAGAAATAACGGCTTAAAATCGCAAAAACGTCCGAGGAAATAAAAATTCCGTCGGACGAAAAAGAAATTCCAAGGGAAGGAAATAAAATTCGAAGGGACAAAACCTAGAATACCTCCCATTTCTTAGAATTTCGAAGCCATTTTCCAAAAGTGAAATACAGAGAGTACCCTTTTAGCTTTCCTAGAATTAAGAAAACTCGTACCATTTTCTCCTCCCAATTTTAACATTTCCCTCCCTTATCTAGGTGACATAAAACCCATTCGTCAGTGAGAGAGAAAAGAGAGTACTTTTAGTTTTCGTCGGATCCAGCAAATGTACTCCATTCATATGCAAAGGAAAAGGCATCTCTCCGCAATGTATGCAGAAAGACGCCCATTAAAAAGAAAACAGTTGGACGATAAGCCGGGTTTTGTGCCTTGATTCAGAAGAAACAAGGTGTCCGTCATTTATCTGGGTGCGCTGTCACCAACGCACTCTATCGTTCTACCCTCTGATGTGAGTCAAAAACTCTCGGACGAGCCGCCCTGATGACACCAGTTTACGTGAACTTTCAACTTCCGAGGTGCACAGCCCGTGTGTCACCACACGACTGGTGGGCTCTTACCCCACCTTCTCACCCTTACCTCCTCTTAGTCTGTCATTGAGAACCAGTTGGTTCGCAACTTTTTCACTAGGAACAGGCGGTTCTTTTCTTCTGCACGTATTCGCTCTCACGAACGACTTCCCATTAAGAAGCGGAATGCTCTATGTTGCCCGGACTTTCCTCGTTTGCCACAAGAGCAAAAGCGACGGACTGCCCAACTGCTAATTGTAAATTTCACTGCAAATGTAAGAAAAAAAACAGGGAGAATACACTATATCCTCGTTTTTTTGTGTAATTTTGTGGCATAAACCCCATTATCTCAGCATATGAAACACATAGCTTGGGCAGTTGCAGCGTTCTTTGCCTTGGTGCAACCCATTAAAGCGCAGCACTACCAACCCACTCGCGAGAATATCCAAAACCGCCAGCAATTTGCAAAAGATAGATTCGGCATTTTCATCCATTGGGGACTCTACTCCCTTTATGGTCAAGGAGAATGGTATTTGCAAGATGCCAAACTTGATCGCAACGAATACGCCAAAGCGGCCAATGCTTTCTATCCTCACGCATTCAATGCTGAAGCCTGGATTAAAACTTTCAAAGACGCTGGGGCGCGTTATGTCACTTTCACCACAAGACACCACGACGGTTTCTCTATGTGGAACACCAAGCAAAGCGACTACAATATTATGCACACGCCCTATGGCAAAGACATAGTGCTACAACTTGCTGAGGCTTGCCACAACAACAACTTTCCGCTTCACCTCTATTATAGCCATATTGACTGGACGCGAGAAGATTATCCGCTGGGAAGAACCGGACTACACAACGGAAAAGACCCCCAAAAAGCAAATTGGCCGAGTTATTTCGCCTTTATGAACAATCAGCTCACCGAGCTTCTCACGCAATATGGTGCCATTCGCGCCGTGTGGTTCGACGGATGGTGGGATCAAGAAAGAGCAAAACCAGCATTCAATTGGCAACTCCCCGAACAATATGCGCTAATTCATCGTTTGCAACCTGCTTGTCTTATCGGCAACAATCATCACCAAACACCCAACGAAGGTGAAGACATTCAACTCTTTGAGCGCGATGTTCCTGGTGAAAACAAAGCTGGGATGAGTGGACAATCCGTTAGTACACTACCGCTCGAAACCTGCGAAACAATGAACGGAATGTGGGGATATAAGGTGGCTGACACCAACTACAAGTCTGCCGATGAACTCGTGCGACTATTAGTACGTACTTCGGCCAAAGGAGCCAACTTGTTGCTCAACATCGGACCTCAACCCGACGGAAATCTCCCAGCCACTGCCGTTCTTCGTCTTCAAGAGATGGGAAAATGGCTGAAACAATATGGCTCAACCATCTACGACACAGAGGCTGGCGGTCTTGGTGATGCAGACAAGATAGTAAGCACTCGCCGAGGAAAAGAAATTTATCTCCACGTTCTGGATGCTTCACTCCGCACTGCACAATTGGAATGCGCACTGCCGGTGAAGCGAATTACGAAGTTTGGCGATAATGTTCCTCTGCGTTTCAGTCAAAAGAAGCACCAACTCACCTTCAACTTATCCGAAAGTCAAGAAGTAGACCGCATCTTTGTGCTGCATCTCAAATAGATGCGTTGCACTTCAAAAACAATAGTCAATGAAACGCCTACTGCGCTATATTCTGCTGCTAATAGTTTGCACATTTTGTGGTTGGACGCAAGCCGTGCTTCCACAAAACAAAGTGTTGCGCAATGATATTCGCACGCTCCGCACTGAACAAGCTGGTGCACTCACCGCAATGCCAGTACTCACGCTTCATAGCCAAGACCGCGTGGTGGTAAGTTTCGACCAAATGTCGCACGAAGGACATCGTTTCTTCTACCGCGTTCAACATTGCAACTTCCTTTGGCAACCCACTGATGGGCTTTTCCAAAACGAATTTGTGGAGTCGAACCAAGAAGACAACTGGATAAACAAAGGTGTAGAAAGCCAAAACACTACAACGCTCTATACACACTATCAATTCACTTTCCCCAACGCAGAAGTTCACCCTTTAATTTCGGGAAACTATTTGCTCACCATTTACGATGACGCGGCGGCATCGCCCGAAGCCGTTGCGGAGGTTCGAATTCGAATGGTAGAACCTTTGGTCAATATCTCAGGACGTGTGCTCACCAACACTGATATTGATTGGAATGCCGCCCATCAACAAATAGAAATGGAAGTGAAAGCTGAAGGACTAGCAGGCGATTTGCGCGCAGGACTTCACACGATTGTCGTGCAAAATGGACGCGAAGACAATGCCGCCATCAACGTTCCAGCCACTGCACAAATGGGAAATGCGCTCATTTGGCGACACGCTCCCGGGCTTATCTTTGAAGCCGGCAACGAATACAGAAGGTTTGAAATGCTTTCTGTGCGCACTCCTGGTTTACGCGTGCAAGAAATGCAATGGTTTCCGCCACAATATCATGCCACAATATCTACCGACGCTATGCGACGCAGTTATTTGGTGCAAGGCGACCGCAACGGCACCGCTGTCATCAGAAACACAGACAACCTGGATGCCAACACCGAAAGTGACTATGTACTCACCCACTTCACCCTTGAAGGCGATGAATTGACCGACGCTTCTATTTTCATCAACGGACAATGGAGTGTAGGTGGATTGTTGCCCGAATATCAATTGCAATATAACGCAGAAAGACAGGCCTACGAAGCGACCCTTTTGCTCAAACAAGGCTACTATAATTATCTTTACCTCACACGCAAAAACGGAGAAAAGAAAGGAAGTACGGCTGCAACGGAAGGAAATTTCTATCAGACGACAAACGACTACACGATTCTCGTATATGCTCGCCTTGCTGCCGACCGCTATGACCGACTTGTCGGAGTGGCAACCCTAAAATCCTAACGCTCAGTGCGCAACATCGTCTAGCCCATAGAGTTTTCTCTTCGCTTTTGGCTATTAGTTACGTTCCAAACTTCATCTCTCCACATCGCAATCTTTCACCCACTTATGATTACTCTTCCTGAAATCACTTTCGCCAACGTCCTCGACTACATCGGAACACTTGCCTTTGCCATTTCCGGCATTCGTCTGGCAAGTGCGAAGAATTTCGATTTGTTTGGTGCATACGTTGTGGGACTCGCCACTGCCATCGGTGGAGGAACAATGAGGGATTTGATGCTCGACGTTCCTGTCTTTTGGATGAACAATAGCATTTACTTCATCATCAATCTGCTAGCACTCCTCTTGGTCGTGCTTTTTGGTAAACTCGTGATTCGACAGAAAAACACCTGGTTTATCTTCGACACCATCGGCTTGGGAATGTTTGCCGTCATTGGCATTGAAAAGTCTTTAGCCGTGGGCTATCCCTTTTGGGTAGCCATCGTGATGGGTTCTATCACAGGTGCGGGAGGTGGTGTCATTCGTGATGTCTTCCTCAATGAAATCCCCCTTATCTTCCGCGCCGAAATTTATGCTGTAGCCTGCGTCTTGGGCGGTCTTGCTTATTGGATTTGCGATGCACTAGGAATGGGCAACGTGCCTTGCGGTCTTGTTTGTGGCACAGTAGTCATCTTATCGCGCGTCTTGGCAGTGCGCTATCACATCAATCTTCCGGTCTTGCGCGACGAGGAAAAGAAAGAATAACCTTTTCTTTCTCCCCTTGTCCTCTTCTACACCTTGTCATTTGTAAAACACCAAATACTATATATAAAACACTAAATACTATATTTATGAAACACGTTTATCGTTCGTGGCTCCTACTGCTTTGTTGGGGAGCTACGCTTACCGTTTCTATTGCAGCCGTAACTCAACCTCCACCCACAGAAACTGCGCCAAACAACCGAGTGCTCGCCCCTCGAGATGGATACTATCTTGTGGATAAGCCTCAAGACTGTCCAATAGGAGGACGCTATGTCTTTGGAAGTTCAATACTTTCAGAAGAGGAAACAGTGCTTGATCAAACCGACCAGCAAGAAAAGGTAAGACTAGGTCAAACAAACACTCACTTTGTCAATGGTTGTTACATCTCGCTTACATCTATACATCCAACTGCTGTATGGATTTACAATGAAAAGTCTGATGTCAGATATCTCATCAATGCTTCTACAAAGCAAGAAATGGCGGTATGGAGCGACAAAGCAAAACAAACAAAAGACAAGGATTACGATATTTTCACGGTGAAGTACAAGAAGAAAGAAACAGAAATTTATAGAGCAGTTACGTTTCAACCAGAACCTTTCGATGGCATGAAATATCTAACCTGCGATCTTCCTAACTGGTTCGGTTTATTCTTCTATGATGATAAGTATAAGCATTCTTCAAAATTGATAGAATGGACGGACAACGCATCGAAGGACAACTTTAGAGGCTATCTATCAAGTAACACTCCAAGAATCAATAAAATTTTCCCCACGCGCATTTTCCGATACTATGCAAAAGGCGAACTCCTCCCCGAAATTTATGCAGCAAGCCACAAAGTTTCATTCGACAAGGCAGGCTATCGCACCTTTTATGCACCTTGTGCCTACACTTGTCCCGATGATGTGAAAGCATATCGTGGTGTGGTAAAAGGACATAACCTAGAACTCTTTCCGGTAGGAAAAAATATCCCTGCCAATACTGCTGTGATTCTCTACAAATCAACAGCGGGTGACGTTACGTTGCACTTGACTTTTGAGGATATTCCGCGCAATTCCAAGCAAAATGACTTATGGCCCACAAGACGGTACATCACAGAGGAAGAAGCAAAGAGCTCCTACTATCAGTATTATGGTTTAACGCCCGATGATGAAACACAAAATACTTGGTGTTTTATGAAAATCAAATGTGCCATTCCCCAAGGAAAAGCTGTACTGGCCTTTGATAAGAAGATAAAATCTTCGGTAACTCCTCAGCTACTCAACTTTATAATTCACGAGGAACCAGTTCTCACTGGTCTTCACGTGCAGCCTACAGAAGGTGCTTCCAATGCCAATCTGCAAATGTGGGATTTGCAAGGACGTCCCTTGCAGCATCCTCGTCATGGAGAACCCTACATCCAAGGAGGAAAACTGAAAATGGGAGAATAATCCAGAAAGTTATCTTCTCAATAGCGAGCGACACTATAACATTCTGATGCTTCTCTGGCGTTAACCGCCAAAAAGAAGTCCTACCTTCCACGATATTGAAATGGAACGTAGGACTTCTCATTATGTAAAACCTATCGCAAAACTCTGCCCCAAAACAAATTGGGACAAATTCGCTCTGCGAACAAGCGGCTTCTTATTTAGCTTGTGCTTCAGCGTTTTGAATCATTTGTTGTGAAGCATAGAGGTAAACTTCTACGCGGCGATTGTCGCGCTTACCAGCAACAGTGTTGTTGTCTGCCACAGGGAACTCTTCGCCATAACCCTTCACCTCGCGGATTTGTGTGTACTTCGCACCCTTGCTTTGGAGGAAGCTGCTCACACTCTCGGCGCGTTGCAATGAAAGTTGTTGGTTCTTAACTTTAGATTCTTCAGCAGTGCTGTTTCTCCAACCAGCGTTGTCGGTGTATCCCATGATAGACACGTCCATGTCAGCATTGGGCACGAGCACCTCATTGGCAAACTTGGTGAGAGAAGCTTGAGCAGAAGAAGAAAGTTGAGCATTACCCGTAGCGAAAAGAATACCGCTATCGAAAGTGACCTTCACATACTTCACACCATTTTGACCTTCAAGCACTTCAGCCTTAGCGTTAGCCACTTTCTCAGCCGCCGCCTTAGCTTTGTCCATACGGTTGCCAATGATCACACCAGCACCACCACCAACGGCAGTACCAATAGCTGCACCAATAGCAGTTCCTTTACCATCTTTGCTAATGAGGTAGCCTGCCAAAGCACCAAGTGCAGCACCAGCACCACCACCTAAAAGACCACCTTTGGCCTTACTGCTCCAGTCACCGCAAGAAGTCAGCATCATAGAGGCACATACGGCAACAGCCGCAAATTTAATTCCTTTCATTTATGATATCTTTTATGTTTAATAAATAGTTCAACCCAAATCGGTCATTAGCTCCTGAACATATTTCATTAGATAGTTGAGCAGATGGCTGTTCGTGAGTTCAAAGGCGTAGCGAGCTACGGCGAGAACGAACGAGCAACAAGATACCAACAAGAAAATGAAAGATGGCAGGAAGTTCTGTTCTCTGTAACAAATTGCACCATAACGGTCTAATGACCGATTTGGTTTTAATGTCTGTATGTCCGATTCTTGTTCCCATCGCTAACCACAGTTTTCTGACAATTGCGAAGGAAAAACTCTCTTTTTTGAGATAATTGACTGCAAAATTACTCATTACTAGGTAAGAAACCAAGGATATATAGAAAAAAGTTGTATCTTTGCACGCAAACCACAAAAGTGTGCCATAAACCCCAATTGGTCATTTTTCTGTTACCATCTAACTCATAAGCCATTATTATGGAAGATTCTCAATTTCAACCCCAACAACCAGGGATGCCCAATATGGAAAATCCCTCAACTATCGGAGGTAACCCTTCTTACAACGACAGCACATCACAAACTGGTGCTCCCAATGGTCAATTCTCAACTTATGGTGCTGGAGAAATGCCTCCTCCCATTCCCCCCAAGAAACACACCTGGGTCTATATTTTAGTAGTTGGTATCATTTTGGCTGCTATCGTAGGTTTAGGAGCAGTCTATTACTTCTATCAATCTTCACAAAGCGAAGACAAAGCTTACGTTATGCTTGAGGGAAATGAAAATGTGCAAGATTATGAAGACTATTTGAAGAACTACCCTAATGGTCCACACGCTGAAGAGGTACGCCAACGTTTGGAAGAACTCAAAACGATGTATGCAGACTGGACGCGCATCCAAAACAGCGAATATGCCACCGACTTTGAACGTTTCAAGGAGAGCCATCCCACAAGCACACTCGTGAAACAAGCCGATATGAAAATCGACTCTCTCGACTGGGTGACTGCACAAAAGCTCAACACCCCCGAAGCAATGGAAGAATATTTGGACAAACATCCCGAAGGTCGCTACATCTCAGAAGCTGGTATTGCCCAAAACGAATTGGCCAACACGCAAGTGAGTGACGCAGAACGTCAAGGCATTTCAGAGAGTCTGAATGGCTTCTTCCAAGCATTTGCCAACAACGATGAGGCTTCTCTCTTCACTTACATCACTCCCACAATGACGCAATTCCTTTCTAAGCGCAACGCCACGAAAGCCGATGTGGGAAACATTGTCAAGAACACCTACTCAGAAGACATTGAAAATTGCTCTTTTGTGCTCAACAACGATTACCAAATCACCAAGAGTGTGAGCAGTGACGGCAAGGTGGCTTACAAAGTGAGTTTCAGCGTAGACCAACACATCCAACGCTCAGGCGAAGGAAAAACCTTTGGTTCTTACACTGCCAATGCCACTTTGACTGGAGAGTTTAAACTCTCTGCCCTGACTTTGAAAGAAATCTCACGACAAAACCAATAGGATTCAATCAAGACAAACATCAACCTATAACGCAAACTTATATGCTCGTCATCAACAATTACGAAGAATTTGCTTCGCATCTTGGACAAGTACTTGGTACTTCCGAATGGCTTGAAGTTCCACAAGAACGCATCAACCTCTTTGCCGATGCCACTCTCGACCACCAATGGATTCACGTAGATGCTGAAAAGGCCAAGAATGGTCCCTTCGGTCAAACGATTGTGCACGGCTATCTCACGCTTTCTCTCGTACCCCACTTGTGGAGTCAAATCATTGACGTGCGCAATTTGAAGATGATGGTGAACTACGGTATGGACAAAATGAAGTTTGGTCAAGCTGTGCTCTCTGGTCAACAAATTCGTCTTACTGCATCACTCGCATCTATTGCTGACCTCCGTGGTGTGTGCAAGGCTGAAATCAAATTCACCATTGAAATCAAAGATCAAAAGAAGCCTGCGCTCACTGGGGTTGCTACCTTCTTGTATCATTTCGCTTAATATCCTTTTCCTTTACACCGCGTGTGGATTGTTATTGCTACGCGACCTTAGCGCATCTTTGCCTTTCGTCTCGTCTATGCACTTCAGTCCACACGCGATGTTTATCTTTACCAATCGTCTTGATTTCTGTTCATTACAATGGATACTTATTGCACAATTTCAACCGCTGGGGAAGCTATTTATACCGAAAAGCGGAGCAAATTTCTAGCTTTTGCAGAACACGTGCCCAACGAAGAGGCGGTAAAAACTAGAATTGCACAATTGCGCAAACAGTTTTACGATGCGCGCCACGTCTGCTATGCCTATGTCCTTGGCTATGGTGGAGATGTCACGCACGCTAACGACGACGGAGAACCCTCTGGCACAGCCGGTCGTCCCATTCTGGGGCAAATTCGCTCTGCCAATCTCACCTATACACTGGTGGTTGTGGTGCGCTATTTTGGAGGGGTCAAACTGGGAACGGGAGGTTTGGTGGTGGCTTACAAAACTGCTGCTGCGGCGGCCATAGAAGCGGCTACAACGGAAGAGAAAATTGTGATGGAACAGTTTTGCATTGAAGTGCCTTACACGGAAGCGGACACTGCGATGCGCTTTGTGCGTGATAGCGAAGGCGAAATTGTGGAGCGCGACTACACAGCAACGCATCAGTTGCTCACCATTGAGGTGCGCACCTCTCTGCTTGCTCCACTGCAAGAACGCTTGCGCAAAATTTACTCTTTGACCATCAAAACAAAGGAATGAACTTCACCCTTTGGGCTAGACCAAAGGCACAAATGAGATCTTTGCAATAATCTGAGAAGTGGTAACTAATGAGTGCATTGAGTGACTCGTCAGTTGCCACTTTTTCTCTCCCTTTTTTTCGTTGGTTTTTCTTGTTCCCCCAACATTCCCCAAACGACGTATCGTTCTTCATAAAACGACGTATCGTTCTTCATAAAACGACGTATCATTCTTCATAAAACAACGTGTCGTTTTTCATAAAACAACGTGTCGTTTTTCATAAAACAACGTGTCGTTTTTCATCAACCGATGGGTTGCTTCTTTTGTGCAACTGGACGACAAAAAAGTACAAGACGACTTCACTTGAAAAATGAATTGTAAAAAGACCTATAACAACCCCCTCTCGCGCGTACGCGTACGTGCGCATAACAGGAGTTTTATCATTTTTGCTGTCACAAGTGTCACAGGCTTCTATATAAGTTGCTAAAATGCAGCTTGTTGTCTGTTTGTTTGTGCTGGTTTTAACATTTCTACGATATACCCCCTCAAAAGTTGCGCGTCACAATAGCAAAAAAACTACTTTTTTGTCTCTCTGTTTTATTGATTTCCCTTCCTTTTGAGCTTCCTTTTCCGTTGCTGTCTGTCCTTCACTGTGACACTTGTGACAGCAAAAAATCAAAATTGCTGTAGAATGTGTGCGCGCTACGCGAGAAATGCTACTCGCGTAGTGCTTGTCTTTATCCTTTCTTCTTGGGGCAAAACGAAGCAATCACTATATCTTCTTTATTCTGTTATCTCTGCATAGCAATTTAGGGTATATCTGTAAGAAAAAGTGCAGTTTTCTGCGATTTTTTCCCTCTTTGGGACAAAATCTCCCCATATACATATAGAGACGCACCGATGATGCGTACCTCATCCATTCCTTTCTACTTTCACGGCGAAAGCCAACCCAATATATAATCCCCAATCGGTCATTAGACCGTTATAGTGCAATTCGATATAGAGAAGATAATAATCCAACTCGCAATTGCACTCCAAAAGGTAGTTCGTCAAAACTTCCCTCTAGTCGCGTTTTCGCGGAGGAAGCGCATCAGAATTCAGATTGCCTTTGCCATCAAACAAACCGTAGGTGGTGCGTAACACTCGAAATTCTGTGCGACGATTGAGCGCGTTGCAAACCTCTTGTTGTTCAGCCGGCAGTTTCAGAATGAAATCTGTGCTCAGCGTGTCATTCTCGTGCAGGAAAGGTTGTTCTTCAGCCAAACGACGATTCACGATTTTCGGCATCGACTTGCCATAGCCTTTTGGGGTGAGTCGATCACGCGCAATGCCTTTTTTAATCAAATAGTGCACCACGCTCTCCGCTCTTCGCTGAGAAAGATTCACGTTGTAGGCGTCACTTCCACGATAATCGGTGTGGGCAGCCAATTCAATGGTGATGTGCGGATTGTCGGTGAGCAATTTTGCCAATCTTTCCAAAGCAGGAGCCGATTCGGGAGAAACTTCTGCGCGGTCAAAAGGATAAAACACATTGCGCACAAGCACAGGGATGTTCATCGATGGCAACGGAAATTGCAACACATATTGATGTTCTACCTCAGTGGTGGAATCAACCTCCAATTGGTTGGGAAAGTTCAAATAACCCTGACAAGAAGCTAGGAAAAGATAGTGCACTCCTGCTTGTACCTCTTGCTCAAAGGAACCATCGGGCTTCACAGGAACTTTAAGGTTGGTGCCATCACTCCCCACAATTTGCACTTGCGCTGCCGGAAGTTCGTAAGCATCTTGTTCATACACCCAACCCTTGACCGTCAGCAATCGTTCGGGATAGGAGAACTCATAGATTTTGTCCCAACCTCTTCCACCTGTGGCGCGCGAAGAAGAGAAAAAACCGCGATTGTGCCATCCATCGAAGGTGATGCCAAAGTCATTTCCTGCAGAGTTCATCGGCGCAGGCAAATGCTTCACCGTCCAATCTCGCGATAGGGTGTCTTCCGTGGCAAAATATAAATCTAAACCTCCCAATCCAGCGCGACCATCACTCGAAAAGTACAGTTTTCCGTTGGGACGAAAACTAGGAAAGCACTCATTTCCAGTAGTGTTGATAGAACTCCCCAGATTTTCTAGGCTCCCAACGCCCTTGCCATCGCGGATGTCCGCGCGCCAAATATCCGTTCCTCCGTAACCACCTGGCATATCAGAAGTGAAATAAAGCCATTTTCCATCGGGCGAAACAGTGGGATGCGCATAACTAGACAAAGTGTCCGTGCCGATTTTCAGCACTTGGGGTTTGCTCCACGCAGCATCGTTGCGCTGCGCAGTCCATATTTCAGCCATTCTTGGATATTGCGGATGCTGCTGACAAACGGTGAGATACATCGTTTTGCCATCAGGAGAAAAGGCCACTGCGCCTTCGTCTTGCACCGTGTTGAGGGCAGTCACAGCTTCCGGCGCCTTCCATCGACCTTTTTCGTCCAATTGCGAGAAAAAGATATCTCCATTTTTCTGTGCAGTGATGCCCGAGATGTCATTTCCCATCACTGCGGAGCGCGTGGTGGTGAAATAGATTTGCTGTTCTTTGCCTTGTCCGAGCAACATAGGGGCATAGTCACTGCGATTACCATTGAATTGGGTGGCTGGTTTCACCGTGTAGAGCGAAGTCTCTCCCTTCTCCTTTTGGGCTTGTCGTGCTTTCTCCATTTCCAGCAATGCACGTTGGTGAGTTTTAGTAAGCAATTCAGAAGTTTGCTCCACTTTCAACTGTTGTTCGAAGGCTTGTAAAGCCCCTTTGTAGTCTCCCAGAAGCATCGCCAATTCTCCTTGACGGAAATAGGTCAAAGTGTCGGTAAACTTATAGCGTTCTGCTGTTCGATAGGCAGCCAATGCGCGAGAAGCTGCGCCGTATTTTTGGTAGCTTTCTCCGAGAGCATAAGCCAAACGACCTCGTTTTTTCTTGTCACTGACAGGCGTCAATTGATAGGCCTGCTTATAGTGTGCCGCAGCTTCGGCATACTCACCAATGGCAAGGGCACGCTGGGCACGAATTTCGCTCTTTTCGGCAGAACCGCAGGCGGTCAAGAGGGCAAAAAAGGCGATATGTAGGAGGAAGAATAGAACTTTTCTCTGCATAGACAACAAAGATAACAGAAAAAGTCGGATTTTAGTGCCTTAGAAATGCTTTATTTGTAGAATTATTTTGTACTTTTGCTTCGAGAAGCGCATTTCTCTCGAAAATGGTTGGTCGCATAGCGCTGACAGGCTTCTCGGACTGCGTGAAAAATAGCTCGCGTATGTCTTTTTGAAGTGGATGGATGCTGAGGTTTTTGTTTTATTCTGTTCGCAGGCGTAGTGATAACACCTCCCAAACAGAACTAGGCGTAGCGACCATTGCAGATATCATCCTCACAATCAAAAGAATTCATTTGTTTCACCCTAACAACCATTATATCTCATGCTTAAGCAAATCACCAATGGTCGAATCCTCACGGCCGACGGTTGGCTCGAAGGCGGTAGTGTTATCGTCGATGGGGGCAAAATCCTTGAGGTATCCAACAACGATCTCCCCGTAGTGGGAGCTGAAATCATTGACGCTAAAGGATGCGACATTGTGCCTGGTGGCATTGAACTTCACATCCACGGTGGCGGTGGTCGCGACTTCATGGAAGGCACAGAAGACGCTTTCCGCACAGCGGTAGAAGCTCACATGCACTGGGGCACAACTGCCATTTTCCCCACTCTTTCTTCTAGTAAGCGCGAATGGATTGACCGCGCCATCAAGACTTGCGAAAAGTTGATGGCAGAACCTGGCAGCCCCATTATGGGTCTTCACCTCGAAGGTCCTTACTTCAACCTCAAGAAAGCTGGTGCGCAGATGCCCGACATCATTCGCAATCCAGACAAGAAGGAATATGAAGAGATTTTTGCTTCTACCAACTGCATCAAGCGTTGGGACGCTGCTCCAGAACTTCCTGGTGCAGAAGATTTCTTCAAATGCTGCGTAAAGAACAATTGTGTGGCGTCTATTGCTCACACCGATGGCGGATGGGAAGATGTGAAACGCGCTTACGATGCTGGTGCACGTTTGGCTACGCACTTCACCAATGCTATGAGTATGCTCCGCAAAGACCGCGAGTTTAAGCAAGTGGGTGTGGTGGAAAGTGTGTTTGCACTCAAAGACTTCAATGTTGAAGTAATCTGCGACGGCATCCACGTTCCTCCCGTGCTTGTGCGCGAAATTTTTAATGCAAAAGGTGTGGACAACATGTGCCTCATCACGGACTCCCTCGCTGTGAGTGCTATTCCCGAAGGCAGCGATGTTGATCCAGGCATCATCGACCCACGCACCATCATCGAAGATGGCGTTTGCAAACTTTCTGACCGCAGCGCATTGGCTGGTTCTATTTCTACAATGGACCGCCTTGTGCGTACCGCCGTGCAAGAAGCGGGTATCTCTATGCTCGATGCTTGCCGCATGATTGGCGAAATGCCTGCACGCTTCATGGGCATTGACGATCGCAAAGGTTTCCTCAAGAAGGGATACGATGCCGACATCATTATGTTTGACCAAGACCAACAACTTAAGTTTGTGATGCAAAACGGTAACGTGAAACGCTGCGAACTTTAATCTTTTCACTCTCTCACGAAGGCTAATGCTTTCGTGGGAGAGTTTTTCTTTTTTGGACGACTACAAAGCGACGACTTTTTCCTTTCGAGAAAGTTCTGAACAGAGGGTTCTTCCTTTCTAGCGGATAATCTTGTTTGATTCACTTATCATTGATTCCATTTGGACAAATGCACTTGAAAGGCTTTGTAGACCGTCACCACTCAATGAAAACGTATTATCTTTATCACTAAACCGCTCTTACTCCTATGAGTTTCAACATTGTTGTGCTTGCAAAGCAAGTGCCCGACACACGCAACGTGGGAAAAGACGCAATGACTCCTCAAGGCACAGTGAACCGCGCTGCACTTCCAGCGATTTTCAACCCTGAGGATCTCAATGCGCTTGAACAAGCGTTGCGCATCAAAGACAAATTCCCCGACACTCGCATCACCATTCTCACTATGGGTTTGCCGAAAGCTGCCGACATTTTGCGCGAAGGCCTTTTCCGTGGCACTGACGCAGGTGTCTTGGTCACAGATCGCGCCCTTGCAGGGGCTGACACACTGGCAACTTCTTATGTGTTGTCGCAAACCATTCGCAAGATGGGCAAGGTGGATTTGGTGATTGGTGGTCGCCAAGCCATTGATGGAGACACTGCACAAGTGGGACCGCAGGTGGCACAAAAATTGGGCATTGACCAAGTGACCTACGTGGAAGAAATCAACGAAATCACAGACAAACATCTTGTGGTGACTCGAAGAATTGACGGAGGCATCGAACAAGTGAAGGCTCCCTTGCCTTTGATGCTTACCGTGACTGGATCGGCTGCGCCATGCCGTCCTCGAAATGCAAAGTTGGTGATGCGCTACAAACGCGCACTTGTGGAAGCGGAACGCAACACGCTTCCCGAAAAATATGCACAACAATGGGAGTCGCGTCCAGAACTCCACCTCACGCAATGGGGTGCAGCTGACATTGATGCCGATTTGAATCAATGCGGACTCACAGGCTCACCCACCAAAGTGAAGAGCGTGCAAAATGTGGTCTTTGCCACCAAAGAAAGCAAGCGACTCTCGGCTAGCGATGGCGACATCGAAGCCTTAATCACCGAACTCTTAGACAATCACACCATCGGATAAGCCATGAACAAGAACGAAAATAACAGTGTCTACGTATATTGCGAGCTGGAAGGTAAGCAAATAGAAGAAGTGAGTTTTGAACTCCTCACCAAGGGGAGAAAGTTAGCCAATGAATTAGGGGTAAAACTGGAAGCTGTAGTGGCAGGCAGTGGCATCAAAGGCGAGGTGGAAACACAAATTCTGCCTTATGGTGTGGACGTGCTTCACGTCTTTGACGCTCCTTATCTTTCTCCTTACACTACGCGCCCTCATACGGCTGTTTTAGTGAAACTCTTTGAACGCGAACAACCCCAGATTTGTTTGATGGGGGCTACTTCCATCGGACGCGATTTGGGACCAAGAGTGAGTTCTTCGCTGACCAGTGGTTTGACGGCAGATTGCACCGCTTTGGAAATTGGTAACTTCGAAGACAAGAAGAATAAAAAGACTTACGAAAACCTTCTCTATCAAATCCGTCCTGCTTTTGGCGGTAACATTGTGGCAACGATTATCAATCCCGACAATCGTCCTCAAATGGCTACCGTGCGCTCTGGTGTGATGAAAGCTGAGGTGCTGGATGCTGCCTATAAGGGTGAGGTGGTTTATGAAGACGCCGATGCTTTTGTGGCTGCTGAAGACAAACTCGTTGAGGTGATTCACCGTCAGGTGGAAAAAGCGCAAAACAACCTCAAGGGTGCGCCCATCGTTGTGGCTGGAGGTTATGGCGTGGGTTCAAAAGAGAATTTTGACTTACTCCGCAAATTAGCTAACGAACTTCACGGAGAAGTTGGTGCAAGCCGTGCTGCGGTGGATGCAGGCTTCGCCAATCACGAAGAACAAATTGGACAAACAGGGGTTACGGTTCGTCCTAAAGTCTACATTGCTTGTGGCATCTCTGGTGCTATCCAGCACGTGGCAGGTATGAAAGAAAGTGGCATTCTGATTTCCATCAACACTGACCCCAACGCTCCCATCAACGACATCGCTGACTATGTCATCACGGGGAGCGTGGAAGAAGTAGTGCCCAAAATGATTCAGTACTACAAACAACACAGCAAATAATGTTGAGCACTTCAAGAGAAGTAAAAAAAACGGAACCATTGTTCCTTGCTTCCTTGGCTCATTATCCTATAAAAAATTATGGCTAATCATTATACGGATCATCCCGAACTCCAATTTGAACTTCGCCATCCTGAGATGGAGCGTATTGTTGCGCTTAAAGAACGCGACTTCCGCGATGCGGCAGATTTTGACACTGCTCCCCTCGACTTTGAAGATGCGATGGATACCTATCAACGCACACTCGACATTGTCGGAGAAATAGCTGGTACTATTATCGCTGACAACGCAGAGGGTGTGGACTTGGAAGGACCTCACCACGAAGGCAGTCGCGTGCGCTATGCGAGTGGCACTCAACGAAATCTTGATGCTATGGTGCAAGCTGGGCTCAATGGTATGACTATGCCACGTCGCTACAATGGCTTGAATTTTCCCATCACGCCTTATACGATGTGCGCAGAACTTGTTGCGGCTTCTGATGCTGGGTTTGGCAACATTTGGTCGTTGCAAGATTGCATTGAAACTTTATACGAATTTGGCAACGAAGATCAACACGCGCGCTTCATTCCTCGCGTGGCTGAAGGGGCTACTATGTCTATGGACTTGACAGAACCCGATGCGGGTAGCGACCTCCAAAGCGTGATGCTCAAAGCCACCTATTCTGAAGAAGAGGGTTGCTGGTTGCTCAACGGCGTGAAACGCTTCATCACCAATGGCGATGCTGACATTCACCTTGTTTTGGCACGCTCTGAAGAAGGCACTACCGATGGTCGTGGTTTGTCGATGTTTATCTATGACAAACGCAATGGCGGTGTGGATGTGCGCCGCATTGAAAACAAATTGGGCATCCACGGCAGTCCTACTTGTGAACTGGTTTATAAAAATGCGAAGGCTGAACTCTGCGGGACTACGCGTATGGGGCTCATCAAATATGTGATGGCGCTGATGAACGGTGCACGACTTGGCATTGCTGCACAATCTGTGGGTTTGTCGCAAGCGGCTTACAACGAAGGTTTGGCATATGCGCGCGAACGTGAGCAGTTTGGTAAGGCTATCATTGAGATTCCGGCGGTATATGATATGCTGGCGACAATGAAAGCTAAACTAGATGCAGGACGCGCTTTGCTCTATCATTGCGCACGCTGCGTGGATGTTTACAAAGCATTGGAAGATATTTCTCGCGAACGAAAGCTCACTCCTGAAGAACGCAACGAGATGAAGGCTTTCAACAAACTGGCTGACTCTCTCACGCCTTTGGCTAAGGGTATGAACTCTGAGTTCTGCAATCAAAATGCCTATGATGCGCTGCAAATTCACGGTGGTTCTGGCTTTATGATGGACTATCCTATTCAGCGCATTGCGCGTGATGCTCGCATCACCAGCATCTACGAAGGCACGACGCAACTCCAAGTTGTGGCTGCCATTCGTTTTGTGATGAATGGTTCTTATTCTGCTCAACTGCAAGAGTGGGAGTCTAAAGAAGTGTCTGAAGAAATGCGCCCATTACAGGCAGTTGCTCAGCGCCTTTCCAGCTTGTTCAACGAAGCTGTGGCGCGTGTGAAAGAGGTTGGCGAACAAGAATTTCAAGACCTCTGTGCTCGTCATTTGGTGGAAATGGCTGCGAATGCTTTGATGCTTCACCTTCTTCTCTACAACGCTTCGCAATCTCCTGAACTCTTTGCAAAATCTGCCCGTGTGTTTGCGAGATTTGCTGAATCTGAGGCTGCCAAACATCACCTCTTCGTGATGAGCCTTACTGCGGAAGAAGTGGAAACTTATCGCCACAACTAGCGTTTCTCTCGTCTTTATCATTATTGGGGGGTATCCTCACTGCAAAGTGTCAGTGTGATGCCCCTCCATTTGCTTCGAAGTATAGGTCAAATTGTAGTCCTCCCCAAAATCGGTGGTGATCAGATTGTAAAGGTGCTACTCGTTATTAAGAAGACAACTTCTTGTCTTCATTCATTTTCTTGTTGGTTTCTTCTTTATCCTAGACGAAGCGACAGCACTTGCAAACTAGCGGCAAACAAGATGCTCTACAATCAAAATCTGATTGGAATATACTGACCTATTTATGTTAAAATCGGGAGGAGAAAATGGTACGAGTTTTCTTAATTCTAGGAAAGTAAAAAGTGTACTCTCGGCATTGTACTGTTGGAGAGTGGCATCGAAATTCCAAGAAATGGGAGGTGTTCTAGTTTTTTTCCCTCGGAAATACTTTTTCTTCCCTCAGAATTCTAATTCCGTCGGACGAAAATTATTTTCCTTCCCTTGGAATTTTGTTTTCTTCCCTTGCAATTTCTTTTTCGTCCGATGGAATTTTTGTTTCCTCGGACATTTTTTCGATTATAAGCCGTGATTTCTTCACGAAAGTGCGCAGTTTTCCTCTGAAAGAAGGGAAATCCCCAAAAAAACAAGCCGATTTCCCGCGAAAAGATCAAGAAGTTGCGAAATTCAAAAGCTCTGAGAATCGATTATTTCCGACCAACTCTTTTAGAGTTGCAAATGGCGTATTAAATTAGGGGGCAAAATGGGCAAAGTTTTCTTAGTACTGAAGGTTTACACCTCATTCTCTTTTCGACTTCCGTTTCCATCCATCGAACATTTCAAGCAAACGAACATTTCACCCCATCACGCATTCTAATGGTCTTGTCCGAAAAAGTGTGTAAGTTTTCGGGTAATGCCTTAGCCACGTACTTCAACACGCTTCCTTCAGCTCCCGTCTCAATGCCTTGCATTTTATCTTTTGACGAAAAAAAGGAGATGCTGCAAAAATGAGTTTTGCAGCATCTCCAGAGAAGTTATGTCGGAAAGAGGCGATTCGAACGCCCGACCCCTACGTCCCGAACGTAGTGCGCTACCAACTGCGCTACTTTCCGATTGCACCAGCAAAGTTAGTGATTTTTGGTGATATGGCGAAAGTGTTTCCTTACTTTTTCGTCTTTACTTCGATTGTGATTTTGGGGAGATGGGGATCGTTGGTGATGAGTAGGATGCGAGGATTACCGCGTTGGGCTTCGGAACTCTTGGTTATGCTGATTTTCAATTTAGCCGTTGCTCCTGGTTTCAGTGTACCTTTGGAGAGAGAAACGTTGATGCCACGCTTGTAGACTTGCAGCATATTCACTTTAAGTGGTGACTGACCGTTGTTGGTGAGCAACAGTGTGCCGCGAAGTTCTTCTTTCTCGCCAAAGCTGCCGAGATCAATGCTTGTGGGGATGCTGGCTTTGGGAGCCAGTTTATTGTCCTTTTCAGCTTGTGTGAAGTGGGGGAGTAGGGTGACAGAGGTGCCCAATTCGTTGTCCGCACCCACGCGGTCACCTGAGAAACGCGAGAGGTAGATATTGGTTTGTGTGAGTCCGAAATTTCGCACCTCATTGCTGTTGAGCGTAACAATGAGTTTTCCCATTTTACCAGGGCGAACGACTTCTGGTTCTGCATAAGCCGAGAGATATTTAGGAAGGTGCATCAATTCTGGGCTGTAGTCTTTCTTGCCGGCATTGTAGAGGAAGAGTGTGGCTTGCGGTTGTTCTCCACGATTGACGTCGTCAAATTCTATGTCGTCGGTAGATAGGCGGATGTCACCAATGTGTACGGGAAAATCTTTGTCGAAATTGACAACTTCTCTGAGAACACGTCCTTGCAGCGTAAATCGTAGAGGAGATGGGTCGGCTGTTGTGGTGACAATGATGCTCTTGTGGAAAGTGCCTAAGGTGTTGGCGTCATAACTCACAGTGAAGGTCGTTGTGGCTCCTGGAGCAACGGGACTATTGTTCCAATTGACGGTGGTGCAACCGCAGTCGGTGCGAACATCAAGGATTTGCAGTGGTTGATTGCCAATGTTTTTCAACTCAAAGCGAGCCAAGGCAGGAATGTTCCACGCAATGTCACCGAGTTTCACGTTTTGCGCGGTGAATGCAACTTTGGGTTGTGCACCAGCACTGATGGAGAAGAGTGCTAATCCTAGTGCGACAATGCCTTTATGGAGGTTGGAGATAAACGTCATAGATGTTTTGTTTTTGCGAAGATAGTCAATAAAGACTAGATTCCCAAGAGATTTCTCACTAAAAAGTAGAGTGCCGGCATAAAGAGCGCAGGGAGAAGATTGATGGTTTTACAGTCTTTGATGTGCATCACACCTAAACCCGCGGCAGCGATGAGTACACCGCCGACAATCGAAACTTCGGAAATGAGTTCTTCAGAAATGATGTCGGCAGAGAGTTTGGCGATTCCATAAATGCCACCTTGCCAGGCGAAGACAACAAGGGCAGTAAGACTAACTCCAAAGCCATAGCTTGAGGCTATCACAATCATAGTGACGAGGTTGAGGGTTGCGGCTGTCATAAGGTAGGTGTTGTCGCCTTTGAGCGCAGACAACACGGGCCCCATCATGGAGAGTGTGCCGACGCAGCAAAAGAGTACTGAAGTGGTGATGCCTTCGGTGAGTCGAGAATTACCATTGCGAGAAACGCGTTTGGTAGCGGCTTCCATACGTTGGTCTAGTCGTAGCATTGTACCGAGGAGTCCTCCAAACGAAAGACAGAAGATGAAGAGCACAGGAAAATGACTTTTAGCCATGTTGCCCATTGCTACGTTGATGCCCAAGACAAGGGCTGCGAGTCCCATTGCAGTGTTGAGCACTGTGATATACTTCTCTGAAATGCCACGTTTGGCGATAGCACCAATGGCGCTGCCAACGATGATGGCAAGGACGTTGAAAAGAATTGCGATCATATTTTTGAATAGGTTTGGTCTTTTGGCCAATTAACGAGATAGAGATTGCCGGAAGTGCGTGTGAATGCAGTGTAGAGCCAACGGAAATAAGAGAGCGGTTCGAGGTCTTCGGGCAAATAACCTTGGTCTACATAGACTTCGTGCCATTGTCCGCCTTGCGCTTTATGGCAAGTCACGGCATAAGCATATTTGATTTGCAAAGCATTATAATAGGGATCTTGGCGAATAGCTTTCATCCGTTCTCGTTGATTGGGAATGTGGGCGTAATCCGCTAGCACTGATTCGTAGAGTTGTGCTTGTTGGTCGGAGGTGAGTGCAGGAGCTTCAGCTTGGAGTGTGTCGAGCAGTACGCGGCATTCGATTTCTACTTCTTCGTAGTCTGCAAAGCGTAGAGTGACATCGGCAAACTGGAAGCCGTGCATAGAGTGGACATTGTGGTAGCGCACTATTTCCGCGCTGTCGCCATTGGCAATGAAAGAAAGGGGCAGTTGTTGTCCTTCGGGCAGTTGCGATTGCAAGAGCGCAGTCCAATAGTAGTTGTTGCGTACTGCCATCACCAAATCTCCTCGACAGAGCATTTCTTCGCGATCAAGAATGCGAGAGCGCACACCATTATTGAAAATGTTAGCGCGCTTGTTGGTGCGCGTCACAATGATGGTGTCGTCAGTGCCCCAGTTGCGATAGCTTTGTTCCAAGGATTCGATGAGTTCATCGCCAGGAACGATTTTGACTTCTGTCTTCGCCCCAACTTTGATGAGAGGAAGCCCTTTTTCATTGAGTGCTTCAGCAGGAAGTTCGTTGCACTGTTCGTTTTGTGCGATAGAGCCAAAGGAATTGTGCTGCGCTGCTAAGTGGCTAATGAATTGTCGCAATTGTGTGGCATTGGTGAGCACCGCAGAGTTTTTGGTTTGACGAATCACCTCTGTAAGTTCGAAACTACGAACGTGAAGTCCGTATCCTTCCATTGTACGTGGTTGTAGAGCCGGACTTTCTGTTTCTCCCACGGGAGGAAGCTGCGCAGTGTCGCCCACTAGGAGGAGTCGGCATCCACTTGCTCCATAAACGAATTGCACCAAATCGTCCAACAGTTGCCCTGTGCCAAATTGACTATTTCCTCCTCCTTGATTGGCTATCATAGAAGATTCATCGACAATGAAGAGTGCTTCCTTGGCGTTGTTCCAACCTC
>QWCL01000226.1_pt1 | contig 24951 bp, 25 predicted proteins | sample 1972551 | NCBI WGS metagenome assembly QWCL01 (sample SAMN09866709, study PRJNA288562) | Human oral metagenome isolate term2_saliva, whole genome shotgun sequencing... | isolation source: mouth | host: Homo sapiens | place: USA: California
GGCCAGGGCCAGCCGCCTTACGGATCAGACCCAAACTATCCACAGGCGTAAAAAGTTAGGCGCCCCATGCGCTATGCTCTAAATAATCAATCATCCGAGGAGGGAACATTATGCGTCGCAAACTGACAGCATTAATGGCACTCTTAACACTGGCCGTCACAGGCGCGATTGCACCCACTGCCGCCGCAGAAGAGCTGGAGGCAGAGTATATAGCCGGCATGAAATCAGACGGCACATTCCTAGAGGGAATCTCTGTTTCAGGCGCCACCGCTGAGGATTGTAAGTCTTCAACATATCAGCCACTTTATGATGAAAGCGACGGTACTTGCACGGTTGGTTATCAATATAAGCCAGAAAAACTTTATGGGGCGCTATCGATTCAATTAACTCCGCTGGGAGATAACAAGTATTCCTTTAGGTTCACTGCCCTGTCTTTTTCCTCACTCAAGTCAGAAGCTGAAAGTCTGTTTTCTGGCCGCACACTAAACTTCACAAGCATCAGCCTTGGTATGCCTAAAGGCACCACCTTCTCATCCGGGGTAGAAAAGGCAACAAACGATAGTAATGATAAATACGATATTTATAGGTGGGATGATGTAAGCACCTCTATTTATGTCAAGGGGACCACTACCTTAGATGCTTCTGCAGCACAATACATCACGGGGAATAGTGATCCTTCTGAAAGCGAATCACCCACTCCCACACCCACCACTGAGTCAGCCACCCCCAGCGCCACCAGCGAATCGGCTACTCCTAGTGCCACTGCTAACGCATTAGCTAGCAACAAATCAGATTCCAACACTGCCTTGTACATTGGGATCGGCGTTGCTGTAGTGGTACTCGCAGCCAGCGCAATCACTGCAATTGTGCTTGTAAACAAGAAAAAGCAGCCTACTGGCCCCACTTATCCCGGCCCTTACCCGGGGGCTTACCCAGGTGGTCCTGGCGCAGGCTTTGGTTCAACCAGCCCGGGCGCTCCCAGCACTGGCCCAGGCCCTCGGGGCGCGGGTTTTGGCGCACCCCAGGGCGGTTATCCAGGCGGTTACAGGCCCCAGCCCTACTCAGGCCAGGGGAGTTATCCCCCAAGAAAACTCAAGATATTTTTAGCCCTACGACACTAGGATAGAGCTGGGCCCGATCTATATAGAGATCTATAAGACCAGGCCCAGCTTTACTAGCCGCACCTGCGGCATACAGAAGAGGACACACAGATGCGCGCAAGATTGTCAGCATTAACAGGAGTATTGGCACTCATACTTGCCTGCTTACTTGCCCCTGCAGCAACTGCGGCAGACAGTTATGATGGCATTGCCATCACCATAATGGACAAGAAGGGAAGCATCAACCAGGGCATAATGATCTACGATGACACTGGGTCATTGAGTAAATCTGATTGCCAGGCTAGCGGCGACTACCAAGCATACTTTTCGCCCAAATCCTCAGGCTCTACGTGCTTAATTTACAAGACCTACAGTTCTACTTTGCCGCCTCTAGGGGTCACTGTCACCAATAAGACTTCTAGCTCTTATGACTTTACGTTTAAGGGCTATTCAAACATTCTTAACTCCATCGTAAAAGGCAAAAGCGGCTTAGATATCACGCTAGCGGGAACCATGCTCGGGGTTCCCAAGGGCTCAAGCGTTACTGCTGATGGAGCTGAAAAAATGAATGCCTCTAGCTCTGATATCTACGGCTGGGATACAGACACTTCTACTCCTGAAGCTTCAGGTAGCGTCAACTTCAACGGTTCTAGTGGCGGTGGCTCCAACGGTGGCGGCGGCTCAAGCAGCAACGGCGACCTTGGTATCGGCGATCTGAATGGCAACTCCGGCGGCTCTGGCGGTTCTAACAACTCCACCGCTTCCCCCGCCCCCAGCGACTCGCCTACCAGCGACCAGAAAGGTGCCACCCCTGCGCCTAGCGCCACCTCAACTGCGCAGACCTCCAGCAGTTCTAGCTCCAGCTCTGACGACGACGACAACACCACGCTTTACATCGTTGCCGCTGTTGTAGCCGTGATTGCGGTTATCGGCGTCATCGCCACCGTGCTAGTGGTCAAGAAGAACGGTAAGAAGAACAACCAGGCTAACTTCGGCCCCTACCCGGGCGCTCCCGGCACCGGCTTTGGCCCTAACGGCCCTGGATTTGGCGGCCCGGCTGGCCCCAGTGGCCCTGCTGGCCCCGGCTATGGTCCCAATAACTTTGGTGGTCCTGCTGGCCCCGGCGCCCCCGCTGGTGGCATGGGTACTGGTGGCCCCAACTACGGCGGCCCCAACGGCCCTGTAGGCGGACCCAATGGTCCGGTAAGTGGCCCCAACTATGGCGCCCCTAACGGTCCTGCTGGCGGCCCTAACTATGGTGGCCCTAACGCTCCGGCCGGCAGCTCTGCTCCGGTAGCTCCTAGCGCTCCTGCAGCCCCTAGCTACCCGCAAGGCGGTTACCAGGGTGGCCCCGGTGCTGCTCAGGGTGGCCCCACCCAAAACGGCGCTGCCCAGGGCGGCTATCAGTCCCCGAACCCGTCAGCTCCGTCAGCGGGATACGCGGCAGCTCCCTCAGCTCAGTCCGCTGCGGCCGGCAGCCCCTTTGCTGGCCAGTACGCTGCCGCCAGCCCGGCTCAGCCCGCAAGCCCTGCCCAGTCGGCTCCTTCCAGCTCAGCTGCCGACGACGTCGTCCTGCCCCCGCAGGTAACCCCTGCTCAGCCGCAGGATTACGACGCCGCACCAGCAGACGCTGGTGACTCTGGCGATGCTGAGGACTACTACCCCACTATCCGTCTGGGACAGGATGAGGGTCTGGCTCCCACTCGCCAGTACCCGAGTTTCAACCAGAACAACTAAAACCAGGATTCACAGTGAATATGAATGCGCGCGCAGCTGCAGCTAAAAGCCGCAAGCCGCTACGTAAACGCACGCTGCTAGCACTGTCTGTAGCTGCGGCCGCATGTCTGTGCGTTCCAAGCGCAGATGCAGCTGTCGCGCGCAGTTTCACTGATGCTCCAAGTGCCGCAGTTAGCTCAACCCAGTTAGTTTCTAGCCAGCTAGTTGCTAACGGGTTGAGCGCGGCTGGGGTCTCTACCGGGGAGGCTGGGGTCTCTACTGGGGTAGGCGAACGCGTCGATAATTCAACCGGGCGTTCCAACATTCAGGCCCGTCGCGGCGGTAGGGGCCGAGGCGGCAGAAGCCGCTCTTCTCGCAGGCGTTCAGGCTATCGTTCGGGCTATCGCACGCGTTACCACTACTACCATCACCACGGCTCCCGAAGCTCAAACTCGACCATGACTGATCGCACGGCCATGATCATGTTTGCATTATTGGCAGTGGTGCTCATTTTCGTCTTTGTATTTATCTGGCGTGCTCGCCAAAACGCCTACGAGCAGGACCAATACGCTCCTTACGGCAACGGACCGAGCGACTACAACCCTAATGGCTATTCGCCTGATGGCGCCTATAACGCGGGTGGATATTCTGCAGGAGGCTACTCTCCAGGAGGCTACTCGGCAGGAGACTACTCTGACGGAAATTACTCTGCGGGTAACTACGGCCAGACCGGTTATGGCCAAACTGGATACGACCAGGGCGGATACGACCAAGGCGGCTATGGCGCTGGTAGCTATGGGCAGGGTAGCTATAACGGCGGCAATTACGGCACCGGTAACTACGACGCCGGCAGTTACGATGGTCAAAACGGTTACGCCTCTAGTGGCTATGGCCAGGGTGGTTACAGTCAAGGTAACTACGGCCAAGATGGCTATAACGCGGGTAGTTACAATGAAAACGGCTACTCACAAAACGGTTACGGCCAAAACAATAACTACAACCAAAATAATGGTTGGCAAAACTATGATCCCAAGGATTATGGTTGGAACACTAAGTAAAGTGTTCTAGCAGGGCTGGCGGAGTATTTGAGACTTAATACCCGCCAGCCCTGTGCAGTTAATAGAATATACTGCATTCACAGTTGTTTGCAGTAACTCAATGAGGATGAGCAATGATGCGTCGTATACTCAATGCGCTAATGGCGCTTAGCTTATTAGGCACATGTGCAGCTTTGATGCCAGCCACATCTGCAGCAGATACAGAGCTAAGCGTCGCCTACGTTTACAAGCTGTTCCCTGACGGTTACACCCTAGAAGGTGTGCAGGTGATCGGCTCTGGTGTAACCAAAGAAAACTGCACTAAGACTAACGCTACGAGTCTTTTCCAAGTTGAGTATGGTCAGGAACAAGACCAGACTTTCTGCACTATTACCCGGGAAATTTTACCCAGCGACTCGCAAGCAATTAAGTTAACCCCACTGGGAGACAATAAGTACTCTTTGTCTTTTAAGAGCCTAGATGTGCAGTATCTAGAAACGGCTAAAAAATATTTCCCAGACTACACGCTTACCACTAAATATGTGACGCTAAGCCTGCCGCAAGGATCTAGTCTAGATACCAAAACCTATGACTATACGCGCCCAATCCTTAACAACACCTTCGTCGAATACGACTGGGCTACCTCTACCCCGAATGTAGAGGTCTCGGGGAGCGTAAAGCTAGATGCTACCGCTGCTACCTACTTCCGCGTATATGGGGGCGACTCCCCAACACCTACCCCTAGTGCAAGCAGCTATGCTACAACTGAGTCTGCTACACCAACACTCACTACTAGCGCAGTGCAGTCTACTTCTTCAACTAAAGACAACACTGTCATGTATGTGTTGATAGCCGTTGTTGCGATTGGGGTAATTGCTGCAGTGTTGTGCGTGGTTCTTATTGCGCGTAAAAACAAGGCAGCCAAGGCGGTTATGCCGTCGCCTGGTTATCCGAATTACCCGCCGCGCGTGTAGCTACTGACGGTTAGGTTGTGCCTGGCTATATGGCCAGGTACAACCTCTAACTAAATCACTACTACCTCAGGAACAGCCGTGAGCACATTTTTGCCCATATCTGCAGCTAAATTAAATACGCCGCTTCGCAAACACGCTTTGCTGGCCTTGGCCACTGCTGCAGCTGTATGCCTGTGTGTTCCCGGCGCTGGTGCTAGCGTTGTACGCACTGCTGTCAGCTCAATTTCAAGCGGCTCAGTAAGCAGTAGCCAGTCAAGTTCTAGCTTAACCACAGCAATTGGCCGCAGCGTGGCTCCGGCACGCCGTGGAGGCAGCAGTGGAGGTTCAAGCAGCCACAGTTCCTCTAGTTCTTCTTCGCGCCGCAGTTCGAGTTCTGGGCGTTCCAGCTCCCGCTCTAGCAGCTCGCGCTCTGGAAGTTCAAGTTCTGGACACTCTAGCTCTAGAAGTTCTTCGCGTCGCAGTTCAAAGGGCTCCAGTTCAGGATCTTCTCGCCGTAGTTCGAGTTCTGGGCGTTCTAGTTCACGTTCTAGCAGCTCCCGCTCTGGAAACTCCAGCTCTAGGGGCTCTAACTCCCGTAGTTACTCTGGGAACTCCAGCTCGCGTGGATATTCAGGGTCCAACTCTGGCAGCTCTAGCTCACAGGGGTACTCCGGTAACTCCAGTTCACAAGGCTACTCCGGCAGCTCAAATTCACAGGGGTACTCAGGGTCTAACTCTGGTAGCTCCAGCTCACGCGGCTATTCTGATCCTTACTCAAGCAATTCAGGATCTCAGGGTTACTCTGATTCTTATTCAGGTAATTCCAACTCGCAGGGTTATTCAAACTCGCGCTCAGGCAGTTCTAATTACTACAACCGCTACGGCAACAATTACTATAACAACTATTACTATGACGACTACGACGACTACTACAATTACCACCGCTATGACGACAGCGAGGGACTAGGAATCGAATTTTCAAAGCGCACGGCTTTAATCATATTAGCTGTATTAGTAGGTTTAGTAGTATTGGGTACCGTAGCTAAAGGCGTGAGCGAAGCCTTGCCATAATTTTTCGAGCGAAAATATCTACAGATAATTTAAATATGCAACTTCGCAAACACGCTTTACTGGCCTTGGTCACTGCTGCAGCCGTATGCCTGTGCGTCCCTAGTGCCGGTGCCAGCGTTGCACGCACCGCCGTTGGCTCACTCCCCTTAGTGGCTGGCGGCCAGTCAGCTTCTGTTACGACCACAGCTATTGGTCGTAACTGGGTCCCCACGCGTGGCCACGGTGGTGGCCATGGCGGTGGTCACGGCGGTGGTCACGGTGGTGGTCATAGTGGTGGGCACAGCTCAGGGCACTCCAGATCAGGTTCTTCGCATCGTAGCTCTAAGCAGCGGCACTTTCGCTCAGGTTACGTAGGCTCTAGCTACAGCGACTACGACGACGACGAAGGCAGCCTAACCTATAGCGACGAAGCAGAGACAGAGATTACAAAGCTTACAGTTTTAGCCGTGTCAGTTGCAGGGGCAGCAGGCTTAGGACTGTATCGCTTAGGTAAATCCCTGGACGCTAAAGAGCTTTAAAGTCTGGCGGTGAGTTAGGTGTGGAGGCGGGGATAATTCCCCGATGACTGCCTCTAGAGCGACGGTTATTCTGATTAGGAACTAGTTTTAACTACATCAGTACTACTTCAGGAATAACCGTGAGTGCGCTTTCACCCATGTTTGCGACCAAATTAAATACACAACATAGCAAGCACATGTTACTGGCTTTGGTTACTGTCGCAGCCGCATGCCTGTGTGTTCCTAGTGCTGGTGCCAGCGTTGCTCGCAGTTCTATTACCCCAATCTCAAGCAGCTCAGTAAGCGGTAGCCAGTCAGCTTCTGTTACAACCACAGCTATTGGTCATAACAGGGTCCCTACACGAGGTGGTCACGGTGGCGGCCATGGCGGTGGTCACGGTGGCGGTCACGGCGGTGGCCACAGTGGCGGGCACAGCTCAGGGCACTCCAGATCAGGCTCTTCGCATCACAACTCTGGGCGACGACACTCTAGCTCAGGCCACGTAGGCTCTAGTTACAGCAGCTACTCTGATGACGATGACTACAAAAAAGACAAGAACCTGAAAATCGCACTTTTTATCTTAGCTGGATTATCTTTGTATTCCCTCGTTAGGCAAGTGAAACTGTGGCGGCGGGGATAATTCCCCGATGCCCACCTCTAGAGCAACGGTTATTCTGATTAGGAACTAGTTGTAACTACATCAGTACTACTTCAGGAATAGCCATGAGCATGTTTCCACCCCTTTTTACCACTAAATTAAATACGCAAGTTCGCAAACATGCTTTGCTAGCTTTGGCCACTATCGCAGCCGCATGCCTGTGTGTTCCTAGTGCTAGCGCCAGCGTTGCTCGCAGTTCTATTACCCCAATCTCAAGCAGCTCAGTGAGCGGCAGTCAGTCAACTTCCCGCACAGCCACAACGGGGCGTAATGCGCTCCCGGCAGGTCGTGGAGGCAGCAGCGGAGGTTCAAGCGGACGCAGTTCCTCTGGTTCTTCCTCGCGCCGTTCAAGTTCCAGCGGTTCTGGTTCTTCCTCGCGTCGCTCAAGTTCTGGGGGCTCTAATTCCAGCGGTTCTGGCTCTTCTTCACGACGTAACTCTTGGTGGGGACGTTCTAACTCTCGTTCAGGAAGTTCTAATTACTACAACCGCTATTACAACAATTACGATAGCGATCACTCCTACGACGACCCTAACAATGACACCTATGGAGATCCGTCTTACGACGATTCGACCAGCGATAATAGTTACAGTAGCCAGTCTTACGATAATTCCGGCTATAGCCAGGAACAGCAAGATATGGATTCGAGGTTCATTCCTCTTGCCGTAATTATTTTAGTCATAGCAGGAATAGGTATGCTTGGCATGATCGCGGCGACTCAAAAGCCAAAAGCTACAGTTGGTAAACCTCAGCCTAGATTTAATGCATCACCCATGAACTGGCTATCTGGCAGTGACGACGTTAGCAACTACTACGACATTAGCGACGACGATACCAGCTACGACAGCGACATTAGCGACGACGATACCAGCTACGACAGCGACAGTAGCAACGACGACAATAGTTACGATTGCGACAGCGGCGACTACAACTATAGTGATGACAATAGTTACGATAGTTGCAGCGACAGCAGTTACGACAACGATAATAGCTTCTTTGACTGGTGACATCACCGCAGTCAACTAACACTCGGCTGTAGCAGCTATACTGCTGCTACAGCCGACTTTCTATAATCAACGAGGATACTCATGCGCCGCTTATTTAGTGCACTCATGACACTAGCACTACTAGGATTAGGCACAGTCTTAGCACCCGCCACGGCCGCATATAAACATACTGCACCCATAGAATATTTAGAATACCCAGATTTTACCTACACCTTACTTCCTACTGGTTACACTAAAGCAACTCTCTCAATTAAAATCAATAATGACCTCAAAGATAAGTGCATTCAGCGAGCCAGAGACTATCTGGCCGAATATTCACACAGCAGCACATACAACACAAGCACCTGCACAATCACCACCACTTTTAAACCAAATGAGTCTCCAATATTTAAATTAACCCCTTTAGGCAATAATCTATATTCACTACATCTAGAAGAGCCAAATTCTTACTATTCAAAATCCATAAAGAAGTATTATCCTGAGTTTACCCCTTACATAAAAACAATGAACGTAAAAATACCACTTAGGTCTATTGTCACTTTTGGTTTACCAAGAGACAATATAAGTGAAGACGATAATTTCAGAAGACGAACTGTATACGACAACTCTGTCAGTTATATCATGATGGCCACCATGCCTTACGGAATAGTACGTGGAACCGTAGAGTTAGATGAATCCGCAGCCAAGTATTTTCCTAAAGTAACTGCGACGCCTACCTCAATAGATTTCACACCCGCGCCCACACTAACCCCGGTAGCAGCTAGCTCAGCAACTTCAAGTACCGTCAACCAGGGCCTTAGTATGGCTAATATTGTCCGCATCAGTGCTGCGCTACTTGCTACGGCAGCATTAGTTGCCATCTTGCTCAAACGCAAGACTGCCTCAGCCACTGCTAGCACCACCCCCACAGACTCGCCAGCTAGCCACTAAAGTGATCCTCCAGACTTTGTGAGCTTACATCCTTGACGTACTCGCGTTATGCTTAAGACAATTAACGCGGTATTGGACGTAATTGGAGATAACTGTGACGCAAGTAGCTAGCTCAGCTCAGGCGCTAATGCGCCCTGGCTTTGTGCTGCCTACCCTGCGCGTCGCCGTCCTACCTCTACTACCCCTCATGGGACGAATGCCGAACGCTCGCTGAGCCACATCTGCGTGCCTTGGCGAGCGTTATCGCATCTGTAATTTTGCGCTCTTGCGCGCCCAGATTTAGAAGGCATTCCCATGAAACACAACCGTCAGCTTCCGCCTGCCCCCGTGTCCGGCGCTTGGAAAATCACTGACCCACATGCTTGTCGTCGCTTCGCTAATGTGGGTGATTTGCGCCTCGAAAATGACTCTATTTTGCCGGCAATTACACTCGCTTATGAGACTTGGGGCGAGCTTAACGAAGACCGTTCCAACGCCATTTTGATTGAGCACGCCCTCACCGGCGACGCCCACGTTATTGGCGAAGCTGAGCCCGGCCAGCCGACTGCTGGTTGGTGGTCACAGGTGGTGGGCCCGGATTTGGCTATCGACACTAACCGCTACTTTGTGGTTGCCATTAACGTGCTGGGTGGCTGTCAGGGCTCTACTGGACCGGCTTCTATTGCTCAGGACGGCGCCCCTTACGGCTCGCGTTTCCCGGTGATTTCCACCCGCGATCAGGTGCGCGCCGAGGCTCGCCTGGCGGATCTGTTGGGGATTGAGCGCTGGAACACGGTTGTGGGTGCCTCGCTGGGTGGCCACCGCGCTATCGAGTGGGCCACCATGTATCCGGGGCGCGTAGAGCGCCTGGTGATGGTAGCTTCAGGCGCGCAAACTACTGCTGAGCAGGCAGCTTGGGCACACACTCAGATTCGTGCGGTGCAGCTGGATCCGCACTGGAATGGTGGGGATTATTACGACGACGCCGTCGGCCCGGTAGCGGGGCTGGCACTAGCCCGTCAGATCGCCCACACCACCTACCGTTGTCCCAATGAGCTCGATGAGCGTTTTGGGCGCCTGCCGCAAAACGCTGAGGATCCGCTAACCGGCGGGCGCCTGGCGGTGGAGTCTTACCTGGATTATCACGGCGAAAAGCTGGTGCGTCGTTTTGATGCGGGCTCCTATGTAGCCCTGTGTCGCACCATGATCAGCCACAATGTGGGGCGTGAACGCGGCGGGCTGCGTTCTGCACTGCGAAAGGTTACCGCTAAAACGCTGTGTATCGCGGTAGACAGTGACCGTCTTTTCTTCCCCGCCCAGGTCAAGCGCATGGCTGATCTGATCCCTAACGCCAGCTACGCCCTAATTCACTCTGCTCACGGCCATGACGGCTTCTTGATCGAGTTTGATCAGGTCAACGAGCTGCTTGCAGATTTTTTAGATTCCGGGGCACGTCAGAATCTAAGTTACTGGGCTAGCTAGCCCCCAGCTTTAGCTCCCGCTGGCCACGAAAGCCAACGGGAGCTTACGGCGTCGGCACTTAATTACGCGGGCGGGTGAGCTTATCCTGACCGTAATCGAGCAGCTCACGGGCCACGGAGGGCACATAAACACTCAGGCCCCCGTCGCTTACTGGGAAAGTAGCCCAACCTTCCTCATCCACCTGGACAGTGTCTTGCTCGCCAATCATGCACGTCCAGTAGGAGCCGGCGTGCGCCTGGCCTACATACATGCGCTTGGTGCCGGCCCGGCGATCTGAGAACAGCACGGCCACACCCGAGGCGGGGCGGTAGTCGTCACCCTCGCGGGTAAAGCCCACCACGTCGGCGTCGTCGAAGTAGTCGTGCTGGGGGCCGTACGCCAAGAAGTGACGGATATTCATCAAAACCGGCAGCTCAGTGACCGCAGCTAGGTCCCCTGTTTCCGGGGTGCCAAACAGATCGCCCCAGAACACGCAAGGCATCCCCTGTTCACGCAGCAAAATCAGCGCATAAGCGGAGGGTTTAAACCAAGCCTGCACCGGTGACTCTAGCGACTGGCCCGGCTGGGTGTCGTGGTTTTCCACGAAGGTAACCGCACGCTCAGGATCCGCCGCCACCAAAGTGTCATTAAACAATGCACCCAAATCTACTTCACCATTAGAGCATGATGCATAAAATAGTTTAAAGTGCAAAGGCACATCAAACAGACTTATGTAGGGTACAGTAGCCAGGTATGAACGCAGCACGTTCACATCCCGCGACCAGTACTCCCCTACCGCCGGCAGCGCCTTGCCGGTCCGCTGGCGCAGCTTGGGTAGCCATAGCGCGAAGAAGTCAGCGCCCACGTGCTTAAGCGCATCTAGGCGTAGGCCGTCAATGCCGGTGGTTTGCACATACCAGCGTCCCCAGGTGTCGAGCTCTTCATGCACCTTGGGGTCGGATACGTGCACGTCGCAGCCCATTAGGTAGTCATAGTTACCCAGTTCGTCATCCACGTTCTGGTTCCAGGACTTGCCTTCAAAAAGCCACAGGCCGGTTTGCTGGCGTGCATCATCCCAGTCCACAGCCTTAAAACAGGTGTGATCCCAGATGAAGTCAGAGTATTTGCCATTGCGCCCGGGGAAGGTGAAGCGGGTCCACACCCGGATGTCTTCAGGCCCGCCAATGATCCGACGCCGGTCATAGGGGTCCACCTGCATGGCTTTTACGTTCTCTAGCTCATCTGCGCCCATGCGGTGGTTGAGTACGATGTCTGCCACCACTGAGATACCGGCGCTGTGCAGGGCGTCGACGGCGGCCAGGTACTCATCCTTGGTGCCGTACTTGGTGGGGATTGAGCCTTTTTGGTCAAATTCGCCCAGGTCGTAGAGGTCATAGACCCCATAACCAACGTCTTCTATGCCGGTGTGTCCTTTATAGGCCGGCGGCAGCCAGGCTGCAGTAACCCCGGAGTCTGCCAGTAGCTGGGCGTTGTCAGCTAGCAGGCGCCAGTGACTGGCATCAGCGTTTAAGTCCCAGGCAAAAGCCTGTAACAAGACTGGATTAGCTGCGTCAGGATCTAGTTGATGCATAGGGTGATTTTACCTTTCGCTCTAGCTCAGCAGACTAAGCTTGCGGTTGTCTTTTAGCTAAGCGCGTCGGTTACGCGCAATTTCACTGGTTACTGCCCAGCGGGTGTATCGCTGTTCAGCAATAATGCGTTCTTGGTTGTTAAGCATGCGTAGCTGGTTGTTAAGCATGGCTCGGTTCTGGCTTTCAATGCGTTGACGGTGCATATCGCCTTCATAAACATTGATCACTTCTTGCAGGGTAGAGGCACGATAGTTATCAACTAACTGCCACATGTAGGCCACAGCATTTGCCAGCAAATAGGCTGCCGGGAATTTACCTTGGTAGTTATCCCGATATTCACCTACTAGGGAGTTAATCTCATCTACTACTGCTTTTTCAAGCTCATGAACCTGCTCATTATGGGCTTCGCGAGACTTAGTGGCCGCATCTTCGCTGGCATTGTGGCGCTTAACTTTTGCATTATGCACCACGAGCATAATGACACTGATCAGCACACCTAAAACCAGGTTGCCAAATAAAAACAACAGTACCGTAATCAACATGGACGTCGTGGGGTTTTTGGACCCGAGGAAAATTAACAAACCCAACAGCGTCCAGGCCAGCAAGAATGGCACCAGGTGCGAGACAATTGCCAGCGAAACAAAGTGTTCCTCTTCGCAAGCTTTCAAACGCGAGTAGTCTTTGACACTCTTAGTGGAGCCATCATGCTTAGCTACCAAGATTCTCCTGAATGCATGATGGAAAAGCTTTTGCAGGCCAATGTAGAAACCAATAGTCCATGGCCCGATTGTGAAAAGCATATACATAGCCGCCAGAAGACTTCCATTGGCAACCGCAATAAAAAGTACCACAAGGAGTACCAGGAACACCCACGAAACACAGCGGGCCGTATTGGCAAAAAATTGGGGTCGCTTCCAGATCTGCAAATGGTCGGCGTAACGATATTGCCCGCGAATGCCATTGAGGTTCTCGTGTAGCTCATCGCTACGATGCAAGATATAGGACAAGCGCCCCAACCAGTTTTTGAGCTCCTCGCGCTGAGTTAGCTGCTCAGACTCCCCCATGCCCAAATTCCTTTCCTATAATCAACACTTTCACAGTGACTGACGCCATAATCTACCACTGGCAGAGCGGCATAACCAGCCCCTGCCAGCGGTTAGACCTGCGCTCCAGGCGCGGGCCTGAAACAAGACTTAAACGGCGGCGTCGGAATCTAAACGCCGTGCGCAACACGAACCTTAACTAAGGCTTTTCTAGCCTTTTTAGTGGTTCATGATCATGTTTGTTACCAGCACAGTGTTTGCATACTGTTGCTGCGCAAGGATCTGGTTTTGGCGATCAAGGATCGCGCGCTGCTGATCGGCCAGCTGCTGCTGACGTGCGTCAGCTTCATAAACGTTGATTGCTTCTTGGAGCGTGGAGGCACGGTGGTTGGTAACTAGCTGCCACATATAGTCAACCACTCCGGGCCTTAAGTAAGCGGCAGGGAAATTACCCAGGTAGGTGTCTGTAAACTCTCCAACTAGAGTGTTAATCTCATCCACCAGCTCTTTTTCGCTGTCATAAACGCGCTGGTTGTGGAGGTTTCTAGCTTCAGCGTCAGCAGTTTCAGCCGCGTTATGTGTCCTAACCTTGTGGTTGTGCAACAGCAACGTTACCACACTAGCTACCGCCCCAACCAGCAGGTTTACAAAAAGCCAGATAGCCAGCATCAGAGTTTCGTTAGCCACGGTGGGCCCATTAGTCGAGGCTCCCGCCATCATCAGCCAGAGCAGCAAGAACGGCACCAGGTGCCCCACCGCCATCGGCAGAACCAAGCGTTCTTTACCGCGAATACGCATCCGCTCTTGTCGCTCTAGAGCTTCAGAGCTTAATTTTTTAACCAATACTCGCTCTGTCACAAAATACGTGAGCTTATATACTCCGTAATAAAGCAAGATTAAAATTATTAGAACAGCAACATTTACAAGCGATTTAGCGGCGCCAGACTGTTTGCTATCAGCTATAAATAGTGGGATTAAAACCACAGCAAAAAGCAGCAATAATGCAAACCCAGAGTATTTAATGGTGTTAGCCAAAAATTGGGCTAACTTCCAAGGCTGCCAATAGTCAGGCTGCTTATACTGTTTTCTGACATGCCCCAATTTTTGGTGCAGATGGTCGCTACTGCGCAGAATATAGGATAACCGCCCCAGCCAGTCCCTTAATTCTTCGCGTTGAGTTGTTTCTACTTGCCCCACGGGCACGCTCCTTCATCATAGCCACACTTTCGCGGCGCTCAATACTCTTCACGGTACTCAGCACCTACAGTGTTTTGGCCGCTTAACACACTTCGCTAACTGGCTTTACTAGAGGCCAGTTTGCGGTAAACCAACTCCAGTCTACTAACACAATCGTTAATGTCATAGTGCGCGCCAATATTTAAGTATTTTTGTGCCTCAGTTTGCCGGCGGTCATTATCGCTAAGCCAGTAGTCGATGGCGCGCGCCAAGGCTTTAGGATCGCGGGCCTTGAAGCGACTGTGGGCATCTAGAGCGAATTGGCTTGTGGCCGTAAGCGGCGAGTGTGCGATTACCGGCACCACCCCGTGGCGTAGCACCTCCAGGCAGGAGAGGCCTTCCACCTCGATGAATGCGGCGTGAATGTAGAGGTCGGCTTGCTCAGCTTGAGTGTCCAACCCGGCGGCGTCGAAAAAGTTAAAGCTGGGGGCGTGTTTTAGCATCCCGTCGCGCACTAGGTGACTAGCTGCGCGACGCAAGGATTTTTCTGTGGGCCCGCGACCTGCGAAAACCAACTGGATTTGGGAGGCGTAGCGGCTGTGGCGCATGGCTTTGAGGATGGTGGCCTGGTCTTTTTCGCGCGAGAAACGCCCCACCACCAACAGCCGGTAAATCTGTTCGCCCTCTGGCTGCGCTTCCCCGGGAGTTTGCTTACTCTCGACTTCCCGCCCGCCTGGCGCGCAGCACTCAGTTTTTGTGCCCGGCACTGTTTCTGCGCCTCCAGCTGGTTTCGACGGCGCCAGGCCCACCCCGTTGGAAATGGTCACTAGCTTGTCCTCCAGCCCCCACCGCTGCAGGCGCTGACGTACTGAGTCCGAGGGGCACTGCACCACCTGCGCCAAAGCGTAGATGCGCCGTCGCCAAGATGCCAGCAAAAGCGCATTGAGTGGCCAGACACCGTCTAGGTGAATGGTTGCGGTGATGTTTTCAGGATGGATGTGGTAGGTGGCCAGCACTGGTTTGCCTGCGCGTTTAGCGGCGTGAGCGGTGCGGGCCTGCAAGCCGAAGGGCTCCTCCAGGTGGACGACGTCGGCCCAGGCCACAGCCTGCTTAATCACCTTACGTTTGGGTTTAGCGAAGGCGTAACCCTGGGCTGAGATGATGGCGTCGGCCAGCGGAAATCGCCTAGCAGGCAAGGTGAATTCCGGGGCGGTGAAGTTACATGCCTGGGCTTGGTCGGCAGTGCCGGAGCTAAGTACCCGCACATCATGGCCGCGTTCACGCAGCAGGGTGATGGTGCGTCGCGCAGAGGCGGATAGGCCGTTGCCACGGGTGTAGAGATTGTTGATAACAAACAGAAGCTTCAGCGGTCCGGTCCGTTCCATGGGCTAAGTGTGACACGCAACCCTTAAAACTAGCCGAGGATTGTAAAACCGTGCTGCACCAGTCCAACACAGCTACATTTTTGCCCGGTTTGGCGCGACTAGCCGGTTTGGCGCGGCTTGCCTCACCTTACACAACTTGCCGGGTTTGGAGCTGCTCGCCCCACCTGGCACAGCTTGCTGGGTTTGGCACGGCTCACCCCGCCTGGCATGGTTTGTCCCACCCAGCACCGGCCCGCCTTACCCACTTCCCTACCTACGGCCAAGAATTGACTTCAAGCCCAGGTCAAAGCGGTGATAATGTGCGATTAACGTATTTTTACCGAAAGGAGCAGAGAAAATGAAGCTGTCTGCACGCAACCAGTTCCCCGGCAAGGTTGTTGAGGTCACCGAGGGTGCCGTTAACGGTATCGTCAAGATTGAAATCGCCCCCGGCCTGGTAATTTCCTCTTCCATCACCAACGCCGCCATTGAGGAGCTAGGCCTGAAGGTTGGCGCCGAGGCCGTAGCAGTCATCAAGGCTTCCAACGTGATTGTTGGCGTCGAGGACTGATCTGCGCCGGTTGCTTTACCGCTTTGCGCCTAGTTCCAGGCCTACACTCGTTAACGACGACGCTGCAGCACCTGGCCTAGGCGCTTAGTTTTTGTGCTGCTTTGCCACCAGCTTTTTTGGACACCAAGTTTTCGGCGCCAAGTTTGTGACGCCTTGCCATCAATGACGACGGACAGTCCATCTACCAAATGAAGCGCCGACTACAGCAACTACACTAAGCGCAGCCGCAGCGGTTAGACACTGCGAGGAAGAAGTTTTTCCAGCTGCGGGTTGTTTTTTCGGTGAGGCAACCAGTTCCTGTACGTTAGCAGGTGACATGGCTTCTGAGGTTGTTTCAGCAGGCAAGTCTTTATCGCCCGAAGCTGCTGGCAAATCAAGGCTACCAACCCCCTCTATAGCTACATCGCTATGACCAAGTAACTTTTGTACGCCAGGAGCTAAGGTTGAAATCATAAAGCTGAACATAAATGTCATGCCCAAAGCCGCAGCACACGATATAGTGAGTTCAGTAAAAATAACTGAAGTATCAAGATTGATGTCAGCATTTTTTAACAAATAACATTCTTTACTATTGCTACACGCAGCCAGTGAGCTATAAGATCCTGCAAGGCCGGGAGACAATATTCCAATTAGCCCTAAAATAGCCCCAACAATCTTCCTACCTGACCTCCACATAACTTCATCACCAATAGAAATCAACAGAGCACCTAAGCCTAGCGACGATAATATATAGACAAAATATGAGTCATACAAAGAAAGCACTACGTCAGGATTAGCATTAACAAAATAGGCTTTAGGCTTCACGGGAAATAATGCATAAACAGTAATGTACATCATTCCAAAGACCCAAAGGGGACGCAATTGATGCAAGACCACATCGCGTTTCGAATGACGAAGCACCGCAAGCTTAACCAGCATACTTACCATAATTGCCGGCAATACAAGCAACCAAAACAAACTTCCTAAAACTTGGTAGCGCGCCCCTAAATTACTAACACAAAACAGTGCAAATAAATATGCAGTCATGGCGAGGCCTACACCTAAGGCTAACCGGTGAGAACTCGAAAACTTACTACGTTTTACAACAGAAGCCACCGCACTATATTACCAACATATGAGATGCATACCACTCTACAGCCTGGTTACATCAGATCACCGGTAAGCTATGCAAATCGCTAAATCCTTAGCTTCACTTACTGCCTGCCGCTGGGAGCGCCTAGAGCCACCAAAACTGGGTTGAGCCCCACCCAGCGAACCGCCAGCTGGATGAGCACGTCGCTAGCTTGCATCGCTTCAGCGTAATTAGTGGCAACTGCGCGGGTTTTCAGGCAGTCAAGGGCCTGACCCAGTCGGGTGATGTCGTCGTCAGCTAAAGCCACCTGAGAGGTGACAATCCGCCCAAACCGCTTGGCCAGGGCAGTAAAACCGCGATCCCAGTTGAGGCCGCCATTGTCGTAAATCTCGTGGGAAATGCGGCCCGCAATACGGACAGCCTCGCCTTGCAAAGACCGCGCCGGCCCAGAGCTGGGCACCAGCTGCTCCCACAGCTGCCGGAACTGGTCTTCAACCTTAAGTGAGCAGTCAATTTCGACTCGCTGCCCCGCCTGCAGGGCTTGGTGTGGCACGGCCTGCTCAACCCCGAAAATTTCGCACAGCTGGGCCAGCGCCTCCACGTTTGCCTCAAAAACTGCCGGGTCTGCGTTGTGCCCATGGGCGATTAGCCGGCAGCGCTGGTCATCCATGCCTCGCAGCGAGTCCTGCTCCTTCCCACCAGGGCGCGCCCCATGTGCCAGCAGCACTCGGATCACTTCTAGCAGCTTGCGTGCGTCAAATAGACGCCGCCCAGCTAACGCATATTCGGTGAGCGTGTAGTTGCCGTACAACCCAGAATTCGCCTGGGCGTGCACATCTGCACCCAATTTGATCAGCTGCTCTATGTCGTCGCTGGCCAGGTGCGCCACAGCTGCAAACAGTGCGGTGCGATCTGCATAGTCGCGGGCGTTAATGTTGCCGCCGCGCGAAATCAGGAACGGTACCTGCTCGCTATGACCGCCGCGCACGCGCCAGTGAATGGGGGTGCACTGGTAGCGGTCTAGGCTGTTGATATCCTCGCCGCGCTGCAGGAAAAACTCTGTTATTTCCTGGCTGGCAGGAAAATGCATGAGCTGAGGCTTGTATGCGTCTGTGCGCAAATATGCCCCCACCTGGCAGTTTTTGACGGCCCGCGCCACCGCCTCGACATCGCCCGAGGCGATGATCTGCTCAATGTCTTCCGGCAGGGTTTTCCGCATCCGCGCGCCCACATTCGCTCCTTCTTTGGCTGCTTGGCTCAGTTTAGCGCGGCCTTGATTTTCTTCCCGACGACGCCGCTGCCAGTTCGACGCCGTCGACTTACGTACTTGGGAACCTACCAAGCTTCCTTTTTAAGTAGACGCAACCCTGTGCGTCGTCGACACTACAAGCTTTTTCGACCTGCGAGCTGCCAGATCAATTACCTGCCCGTCCTCATAAACAGCAGAGTTATCAGGGAGGCCAATCCAGGCAGAAATAAGCGCCCTGGGCACACCCGTGGCTTCTGCGATTCGCCTGGGCGAAAAACCAGGCAAGCGCGCGCCGCCGCCTGCGCAAAGAGCGTAGGACGTTCCACAGAAACCTCAACGGGTTCCTGATATCGCCAGCCGCGCGCATTGATCTGCCCATATAGGCTTTTTGCTCGCATTTCAGAGATTAAATGAAGTCGCTGAGCACGCGTAACAATTGCCATTAACGAGGTACCAAAGCGGGCTTTAACTCGCAATAAATCTGGCAGAGTAGAGCGCTCATTTACGCTTTCACGCATAGGCCCCTCCGGTAAAAGGAGAGCTCCAGCAAACTCGAAGGCCCTGCGTTCCTGCGGGGAACGAGAAGTTGGAGGGTTCTTTAGATCATTGTCATAGAGCAGATGCGCTAATTCGTGTGCAATGGTCATGCGCTGCACGTCGCCACGCTTGGGTGCCAAAGTGGCAATTACAGGGCGATCCTCGCTAGCAGAAGGTCGAGAAATTCCAACCATATTTGTTCCATATGAGCGTTGTGGATCCAAATTAGCCACAACAGCTATCCCCATACGTTCAACCATACGGGTCACTGAAGGTACAGGGGCATCAGCGCGTAAACCTGCCACTTCACGCAGCATTACAGCACCATCTTCAACATCCAGTTCATGCACATCAGGAGGCGTGAATGGGTAATAGCCAGATTTTTGCGAGGCTTCACGCCACAAATCATTAGCTAATTGGCTGAGCACACCAACCCTACGTTCCTCAACAGAGCGCGTTGTTGACTTCTTACGGAAGGTCACCGCAGCGCGGTCTGAGTCACGTGTAGGGCGGGCGAAAAATGAGCGAGGCACGCCAAACTCTAGAGCTAAGCGATTAACTAACTCTGCAGACAGCGGGTTCACTCCGTTAATTAGCTTTGAAACGGCCCCTTGTGACATTCCTAGGCGCGCTGCCGCCTCGGTCTGTGTGATCCCCTCTAGATGCAACAGGACCTCTAAACGAGCACCATAAAGTTCAGCTGGCCGTGTCACTGTCCTCATTTGCCTCAACATCGATTTCAGCGAAGAAGTTTTGTTTCATCTTCGCTCCTTCTTTGGCTGCTTGACTCAGTTTAGCGCGGCCCTGATTTTCTTCCGACGACGCCGCGAACGCTGCTAGGGTTGAAGGTCTACAGCGGCCTAAGCGCCGAGACACTCTATCTAGCAAAGGAATGAATCATGCTGGTAGTTACCACCCCAACCGTTGAGGGTATGCCGGTTAAGCAATACATCGGGATGGTTTCTGGCGAGACCATTGCGGGCGTGAACATGTTTAAGGATTTTGCCGCTGGCCTGTCCAACATGTTTGGTGGCCGGGCAAGCAGCTACGAAAACGAAATCGCCAACGCCTCACGCACCGCAGTTAACGAGATGTGCACCCGGGCCCAATCGATGGGCGCGAACGCCGTCGTCGGCGTGCACGTAGATTACTTCACGGCAGGGGCAGACAACGGCATGCTGGCCGCAATCGCAACCGGCACCGCCGTCGTCCTATAAAAACTGTACGTAACTTCCGCCAAGCAGCCCCCGCCAATCACGGCGGGCACAACTTTGCAGGCAAAGAAGACGCTAGCAAGGCAGTTCTATGAGCAAAAGCAGATCTGCGGACAAAAGCGAGCTACCTGGCTAGCCGGACTGATAGCATACAAATATGTGGGCTGCATTACCTATCATCCTGGCGCTGGCGGGGCTAGCCGCTCTCCTCTATTTTGGGATGGGAAGCTACAAGGCCATCATGTGGTGGCTGCTGCTTTCGCCTGACTACTTGCTGTTCTTGGGCGTCACCTGGGTTTACACCCTTGATTACGTGTCTTGGCAGGGCATGGCCAAGCTTGGGCAGTACGCCTGGACGATTGACGCGACACTGCTGGTAGGGGTTGTCTATTTCATCCTCAACTCGGTTTTGTATGGCAAATCCACCCGCCTGTACAAGATTGTCAGCGCCCTGGTGATCTTGGCGTGCAGCCTGTACATCATGCTGGTGCCGGTTACGGACTTCGTTCAGGGAATCGGCCCCAAGCCAGCCAATAACCTTTCAATCAGCCAGATGGTTTACATCGGTATCGCCGTAGTTATCGCCGCAGTCACTTGGTTCATGCGCCAGTCCACCATGGCTAAGCTTGACCTCACTTTGCAGGACAAAGCGGCCTCCTAGGCTCTGCAGGGTGGTCTCTTGTCAAAATATAAGAACTTTTATTAAAGCTTATTGTCAGTCCAACTGTGCTGATAGGATAAAAACGTGTTTGAGGTATTTTTTATTTGTTTCGAGGTAACTATATTCTTCGCGCTTCTGCGCTTTATCGTCTGGTATTACACGTCAGTTGCGCTCTGGATCCTGTTCTCTCCTGACTACCTAGTTGTTGTTATTGGAGCTGGTGCCTTCACTGTCGACCACATCGACTGGCTAACCTCTTCACTAGCCGGCCAGATTGCCTGGGGAATTATGGCAATGGTGGTTGCTTGGGCTGTCTACTTCACCTTCAACTCAGCTTTGTATGAAGCATCCAAGCGCATATACAGGATTGTTAGCTTCTTGCTCATTGTCGGCTGCAGCTTGTACATCATGTTTAGCTTGGTTTTGCGCCTTATAGAAAAAGTCGGACCGCAGCTGGCCAACGATTCTGTAACCAACCACATGGTCTACGTATGTATCGCCGTTGTTATCGCCTTGGTTGCCTGGATCAGGCGCCAAGGCCTCATGTCTAGGTTAGACGAGGACGACAAACTAACAATTAGCCGCAATAGGAGCTAGAGAGTTTAGGGCTCTAACGCAGACTAGGACGCCGTCTCCACGAGCTGGGGGCGGCGCCGTCGTGTCTAGACGTAGTCGACGCCGTCGCCCCCGTTTGCCCGAAAAGTACCTAGCCCAGCTACTCACCCCCAAGCCAACACAGGCCTTGCCGCAGCCTCCTAGCCGCAGCAGCCTGGCACAGTGCTTGCGCAGTGCCTTAACGCAGGCAGGTGTGCCGGTCGATTGAGCGAGTCGCCCACAGCCCCATAACCAGCGCAAACAGCGGGATTAGCACGTAGGCGCCCAGGCCAAAGACCGTGGGGGCAGCGCCAGTGTCGAGTGTGGCTTGGTAGGAGGACCACATAATTTCGCTGCTCAGGCGCCCAGAGAAGGTTATAGACAGCGGCAGGAAGAACGTACCCACCCCGCTAAGTACCTGATTGACCAGGTAAACCCCCACAAAGCCGATGAGCGGCGCCGCGAAACCCATGTGGTTAAAGCGTCCCTGGGCCCCAATAGTCATAGCCGCACAGCATTGCACCACCCAGCAGAAGCAGGAAAACAGCTGGGCCGCAACCAAAGCCAGCAGCACCGACGTAGAGAAAGGCGCTAGCGCGCTGCGAATCGGGGCGGTGTATTGCGACAGGCTAATCCCCTGTGTCCAGGCAGATGTGGCGGCCACGGCCACCAACCCGCCCACCATGAAAGGCAAAGCGGCCAGGCAGGCCAGGGCCATGCGGGTAATTTTTGCCCAGAAAATCTGTGCGCCACTGGCAGGCAGGCTCATGGTGAAGTAGCCGCGCTGGCCGTAGAGGGTTTTCCAGTAGTCAACCAGCCCCATAATCGCCATCACCACGGGCATCGCGACACAAAGCGCATAGGCCAGTATCTCAGTGCTGGCGCTCAGGCCAGGAATATCCAGGGCCCGCACGCCGATCGATGCGGCCACCACCGCTACCAGGGCGGCCAGGATGCGCACGTCGCTGCGGACTTGGGCGCGGATTTCGTATGTCAGCAGTTGCTTGTACATCAGCGGTACTCCTTTCGGAAAATGGCATCGAGGCTGTCTGCGTGGGCGGCGCGCAGGTCATCGGCGTCGCCCTGGAGCAGAATGCGGCCTTCCTTCACGAACAGGGCGTAGTCAACGAAATGTTCAATGTCTGAGATCAGGTGGGTGGAGACGATCAGCAGCGACTGGGGGTCAAACTCGCGCAGGATACCTTCCAGGATCACGTCGCGCGTGGCCGGATCGACGCCGCTGATGGGTTCATCGAGCAAAAACACTCGGGCACGGCGCGACATAACCAGGCTGATCTGCAGCTTCTCCCCCATTCCCTTGCTCATTTCGCTAAGCGGGCGGTTGGTGGGCAGCTCGAAGAAATCCACCATAGAGGCGGCTTTTTCGGCGTCAAAGTCCGCAAAGAAACGGCTGTAGACGCTGATGGCCTGCTTGGCGTCCCAGGTGGGGTTGAGGAAGTCCGCGTCGGGCAGGTAGGAGACGATCTTTTTGGTTGCTACCCCGGGGGCGTGGCCGTCAATGGCGACGACGCCGCTGTAGTCGGCTAGGACGCCGGCTAGGATTTTTAGCAGCGTGGTTTTGCCGCAGCCGTTTGGGCCCATTAAACCCACGATGTGTCCGGCGGGCAGATCCAGGCTGAAATCACGCAGGGCTGTGGTGGTGCGGTAGCGCTTGGTCAGGTTTTCCACATGGACTAAAGCGTTTGCGGGCATGTGGCCGGGGCTTGCTGCTGCGGTACTGGGGCTTGCGGGGGCGGCACCTGCGATTGCGGCTTGGGCACCCACCGCCGACGCCGGGCTGGGCTCCGCTTGAGGCGAGCTGGCCCCTGGCGCGGTGGAGGGAGGTTTTGTGGTCATTTTTGTCTCTCCTGGACTTAAGTGTCCGCGTCCCAACGCTCATCTATGAGGCTGTGGGCCTGTTCCCGTTCCACGCCAAGTGCGCGGCAGGCGCTGATGTAGGCGTCTACTGCGGCTTGAGCATTGGCTTTGCGTAGGGCGTGCAGGGCGACGTCGTTAGTGGCGACGAAGCGGCCGGCGGTCCGTTTGGGGACGGTGAGGCCTTCCTCGTCGAGGGCGGCGAGGGCACGCTGAACGGTGTTGGGGTTGGTGGAGGCCTCGATGGCGAGGTCGCGGACTGAAGGAATCTTTTGGCCGGGTTTCCAGGTGCCGTCAGTGATGCGGGCGCGGAAGATCTCGGCCAATTGGATCCAGATGGGGCGGGTGTCATCGATGCGCATCGATGCGTCCCTCCTGTCTTACTGTATTAATACAGTAAGACAGTAAGGCTACCGCCCAACTGTGTCAACCCCTTAATACAGTTGCTGGGCTTGGCTTGCTGACAACAGCTTCAAGCACGCACCTAGCTCCCAGACATGAGTGCATGGCACAGAACTACACACCCAACCACGAAGAAGCCGAAATAGAACGGGAAAATGGCCCAGGATAGCCAAACCTTTGGGTCAAGAAAAACCCATTCTTTGATTACTTCACCAGATTTTTTCCAGAAAGATTTCTCTTCGCAAACAAGTTCAGTATCTTCCGCGAGGTTTAGGGAGAGCAATGGGATTTCTTTTGTTCCCTCAATAACAGCATTATAGAGTCTCCGATAGGCTTGTTCTTGCCGCAGATAGCTGGCATCGATATAGCCAAAAAGGAGGACTGCAGCAATACCCAGAAGTGAGACACTTACGGATTTCTGAGTCAAAGCATAACCATAGGCGGCAACCACAACCGGCAACAGTAAGCTCTTAGTTTGAACTGACGATTGTGCCATGCGAGCGACAATTGCTTGAATGAACTCAAGGTGCTTTAAGTACGCAGAGTCGTTAGCATTTTTGTGCCCCGACATTTTATTCTTAGACATAACTAAAGCTCCTCGTAGCGCAAAGAACAGTGCGAATAAACTGAAATATTGATTTCACCCACTACTAGTTCTTTCATGGGTATAGCCCAACCCCATGCAAAGGTCTAGCTACTGTCAACTATTCCATCTCAGCATCAGGACCGAGGGGAGGAAGAGGGCCGTCAATCTCTACAGGAATCCGTTCAAGTTTTCCGTCAGGCAAGACAGCTAATCGCCCAAGCCAACGCCAGGCACCAGCGCTAGCGCCAATTACCTTGGTTTGGTCAGCACTTAAAACAACACGCTCACCTTCAGGCAAAGGAGTAATAAAGAAGCTCACTTGTTCTCCAGAAGTCACATCCCAGATACGAATCTCATTCCTCCGAGATTTAGTGAGAATACGGCTGCTATCAGGCGACCACGCAACCAACTCAACCCCACGGCCGCGTTCGAGGCTAAGCAGTTCCTTTCCAGTAACAGCATCCCAAACCCGAACACCATCATCAGAACCGGTAGCAATACGGCTACCATCAGGCGACCACGCAACCGACTTAACTCCACGGCCGTATCCCAGGCTAAGCAGTTCCTTTCCAGTAACAGCATCCCAAACCCGAAGAACATCAAAA
>QWCL01000279.1_pt1 | contig 24904 bp, 16 predicted proteins | sample 1972551 | NCBI WGS metagenome assembly QWCL01 (sample SAMN09866709, study PRJNA288562) | Human oral metagenome isolate term2_saliva, whole genome shotgun sequencing... | isolation source: mouth | host: Homo sapiens | place: USA: California
ATCGAAAGGAAATAGATTGAAACGGGGCTGAAGCTGTTGTTTGTTGTGGAGCAAACGAGAAATCATTTGCTTGCTTATGCTGACCTTTGTTGTATGTAATGTTGATGAGTTTTGTCGTGTTTTGTGCAAAATATCGCCATTTCATCGTGTTTAAAAGCAAGGAAATCATTCGCTAAGGGCTTATGCTGTCTGCATTTTATAGCCCTATATCATGAAGAAAAGTGATAGGCATTTGGTGATGTTTGGTGCGCAAATACTATCCAATCACTGTGCATAACTTAGCCACTTCGCTTTCAAACGGCTCTTTGAGTATAGCCTTTGCCTTGATAGCCGACCTGTAATTATAAATGGTTTGTGGGGAGTAGAAGAGCAGGTTTGCTATTTCTGCGCTTTCGTTTACACCCAAACGAACGAGTGCCATGATGCGTTGTTCGGTTGTCATTGCATGCGAACTGGGTTGTATTATCTGGCAATCGGGCAGCAGAAGTGCGTTGAGTTCCTGTGGAAAGGTAGGGTAGAGGTCGAGGAAAGCGCGGTCAAAGCGAGAGAGAAATGTAGCTGCATCCTCTTCGGAAAGACGCTCAGAAGACAACAGACTGAGTAGTTCTTGGGCCTGATTAGCCTTGATTTTTTGCTCGTTGAGATCATGCAGTTGTTCGTTGAGGCTTCCTTGTCTTTTATTCATTTCAGAGAGTCGGTTGTTGGACTCTTGTAACTTCTGTCGGCTTTGGGTTAGACGGCTGTTTTGTTTGAAAATGAAGCCAACGGCAGCGATAAGGAATACAGCCAACAGCGAAATGGCAAAGAGAGTGTTGCGCAAGTTGGTGTTGCGTTCGCTGAGTTGTGCCTGATAACTGTCGACAATGGCAGGCAAGCGGTCGGATATTTCGAGAATACGTAGGCGGTTGTTATAGAACTTTGCGTTCTCAAGAGAGATGTTAATGTAACGTTGTGCGGCTGCAATGTCGAGATTACCATGGCCGTGTTCGAGGATGTACATAGCCAAAACTTGGAGTGCAAGGTTCTCCATTGTCAGACTACGGGCATCACTAATGCATGCCATTACAATGTAACGTTCGTAAAGAGAGATTTCATTTGGGGCCGAATATGTACAGGCTAAGGCGAAACATGCCATGGCATGAACACGTGAATTCTCTGGAGTCATGGCAATAGCTTTAAGATAATGTTGCTGCGCCTCTATTGGATCATTGAGAATGTAGCCACAATACTCGCCCTGATAATACTCATAAGTGCGGTCTGTTTTATCGAGAAAAGGCATGGCAAGACTAAGATTTGTGCGTGCATACTGGCGGTAACGAGGAGCATAGATGGCATCGTTGCAGAAGTCACTCCAGTAGGAATAGATGCGGAAATGGGTCAAATAATAGTTGAAAAACTGTCGTCTGCTGAGGTCTGTTGTGTCTACAAGTTCGATGGTTTGCAGTGCCTCACTGTATAATCCGCCGATAGCCAGTAGCTCAGCCTTATGAATAAGGTTGTCGGCATAATAGGTTTTATTATGTAAATTATTGGCAAGTTGCAGCCCCTTCTCTACGTAAGTCATGGCTGAATCAAATTGAAACACATGGTAAGCTTCATAAAGTTGGTCGCAGAGTTGAAGCTTTTGAAGTCCATTTCTCTCGTGATTTAATCTTGTCTTTAGCGTCTTTATTTCTCGTTCTTTGCCTTCAATTTGCAGGGATTGGAGCTTTAATATGCTATCCAATCGGTCGATAAGATGGTCATTAACCACTGCCTTCATGGGAAGAAATCCCATGAGTAAGCATGTCAATAGCATTAGTTTGTTGTGCATTATATAATGTCTCTTATTTGTTATTCAAACAAATGATTTGGTCATTTTATAGCAAAAGTAATGAAATCTATTATATTTTGTTGTTCTACTTGAATGAATTTAATAAATTTTATAATATCAAGAGAATCAATACTTTATGCAAATAATGATTTCGTTACAATCTACTTGCACCCTACTAACAAGCAGATTGAGGTTCAAAATACATTACCTTTGCGAAAAAGTAAATTAAAAGAAACCTAAATTTAAGATTATGCTGAATTCTAACAACCGATTAACAAGTAGACTTCTTGTTATTCTTTTCATGATGTGCATACCTCTTATAGGAGTTGCACAGAATGCATTCTCTGTTGAAGGTGTTGTGAAAGACGCCAACGGAGAGCCTATTATCGGTGCCAGCGTTGTAGAGAACGGTACACAAAATGGTACGGTTACCGACATCGAAGGTGCTTACAAGTTGAAAGTTAAGAATGGAAACGCCGCCTTAAAGATTTCATATTTAGGGTATAAAACACAGACAATTGCGTTGAATGGACGAGGAAAACTCGACGTGAAACTTGTCGATGATGCTGCTAATCTCGGTGAAGTTGTCGTGATAGGTTATGGCACTATGGACAAGAAAGAGCTTACTTCTGCGGTGTCACATGTGTCATCTAAGGACTTCACTCGTGTGGCAAGTGTAGACCCTTCCATGATGATTCAGGGTAAGGTTCCTGGCGTTTCAATTACCAATACGGGTGCAGGTGACCCGAATAATGAGGCAAGTATTCAGATACGTGGAGTCTCTTCACGTGCTGCAGGGCTTGGTCCTTTGATCGTAATTGACGGTGTTGTAGGGGGTAATTTGACGAATCTTAACCCCAATGACATTGAGAGTTTCGACATTCTTAAAGACGGAGCAGCCAGTGCTATCTATGGAACGCGTGGTTCAAATGGTGTGATTCTTGTCACAACTAAAAAGGGAGAACGCGATGGAGTGCTTCATACTTCTTACAATGGTAACGTGTCTTTTGATGTTATTAAGCATGAACTTGACATGTTAAATGCCGATGAATATCGTGCGAATCGATTGGCTTCTGGTACTGGTTATGACCTTGGTGCTTCGACAGATTGGCTGAAAGAAGTAAGTAGAGTGGGTGTACGCACGCAGCATACACTAACATTAAGCGGTGGAAACGCACGTTCAAACTATCGCGCTTCTATTGATTATCGTGATGCAAAGGGTGTTGATAGATACTCTGGTCGCCAAGAGTATGGCGCACGTTTCTCTGTAAACCATACCACGAAGAGTGGCTTGTTCACCTTCAATGCCAATGTAGCGCCACGTATAGCATATAGAAAAGGTGCTCAGTGGGACGTCTTTCGGAACGCTATTGAGGCTAATCCTACGACGCCAATCATGGACCCTCGTCAGCCAAACTTATTTTATAACTTCAAAGGACAGATGGCAGGTTACAACCCTGTTGAAATGGAAAAGTTAGAAAAGCATACGGGAACAACGAAGCTGTTAGACTGGGATGGTACGATAAAACTCAATCTTTTCCCACTTCTTTTGACCAATCCCGGTAAGCAAGTACTGACAACTCAGCTCACGTTTGCAGACCATCAGTATGACAATTACAATCAATGGTTCCGCCCTTCTACCAGCACTTTAGCTATCGAATCAGGTCGAACGGGTGAGGCATCTCAGGATTACTCCAAATCTTCTTTACACAGTTTAGAGTGGATAACGAATTATAGTAACTCGTTTGGTGACCATAATGTAAAGGTCATGGCAGGCTACTCGTATCAATATAACAAGTATTCGGGGTTGAATGCAAGCAATAAAGACTTCCCCAATGATGCTTTGGAAGACAACAATCTCGGTTCAGGTACGTTTGCAAAAGACGAGGGTGAGGTCGACATGGGTTCTTATATGAACGACAATAAGCTTATCGCTTTCTTCGGACGCGTTAGCTATGACTGGAAAGGTCGCTACATGATGACAGCTTCTTTGCGTCATGAGGGCTCATCAAAGTTTGGTAAGAACTACAAGTGGGGTAACTTTCCAGCTGTTTCTTTCGGTTGGCGTATCTCGGATGAACCCTTTATGCAGGAGACAAAGAGCTGGCTTACAGACCTTAAACTGCGTGCAGACTACGGCGTAACTGGTAATCAAAACTTCGACAGTTATAAGTCTTTGAACACTATGTCGGGCTTCGGCTACTATATATATAATGGTAAGTATTACCAGGTTTGGGGCCCAGGAAAGAACGTTAACCCTAATCTTCGTTGGGAGAAAGGCAAGAACTGGAACATTGGTCTTGACTGGACACTCTTCGGTGGCAAGCTTTTTGGTTCGTTCAACTACTATAATCGCAAGCAACAAGACCTCTTGGGAGACTATAAAGTGTCTATCCCTCCTTACTTGTTTGACCAGACTTTTGTCAACGTTGGTACCAGCAACAACAACTTTGAGGGACAAGACTACTATGACGTAGTAAGTCCACAGGATCCATACCCATTCCATACGCTACAACGTATCGAAAAGGGACGCCGTATCGGTAGTTTCTATATGTTAAAGTATGCCGGAGTAGACCCACAAGGCCGATGGATTGTCTATGACAAAGAAGGAGATAAGGTGCTCGCGGATAATGCTACAGACGATGATCGCCAATTCCTTGGCAACGGACTTCCTAAGTTTACAGGTTCAATGACCCACACTTTCCGTTACAAAAACATTGACCTCTCGTTGTTCTTCCAAACAGCTTTGGGTTTTGATATCTTCAATATTCACGATTTCTACTATGGAACGAAGAACTTCCAAGGCAATGTTATGGACAAGGCTTATAGCAAAAACAAGATTATTTCGCAGAATCCTATCGTCTGTGATTACTTCCTTGAGCCGGGCGATTACCTCAAATTATCGTCTATAAACCTTGGATATACGTTGAATTTGAATAAGAAATACGTTGATGCTATACGTCTTTATGCAACGGCAAGCAACCTATTCACCATCACAAAGTTCTCGGGAATAGACCCTTCTAACTATCAGTTGAATGGGTTAAATCCTGGTGCTACGGGTTCACGTACTTACTTCCCATCTACCCGTCAGTTTATGATTGGTATGCAAATTGATTTCTAATAAACTACGAACCTATTATTTTCATTTCAATATGAGAAAGACTTTTATTTATGTGGCAAGTGCTTTACTGGCGGCTTCTGGCCTATCCAGTTGCACTAATCTGGACGAAACACTTTACGACCAGGTAGCCTCTGGCAACTATTATAATACAAAGGAAGATGTTATTCGTGCCGTCTTACGTCCTTTTGAGCATGGATATTGGAGCATACAAAGCCGTCAAGTACTCAATGAAGAGACTGCCGATCAGCTCATAACGCCTACACGTGAGGACTGGTGGGACGATGGTGGTCGCTGGGCTCGACTGCATCGACACAAGTGGTTGACTACAAACGGAGAGGCACAAAGCGAATATAACGGCTGCTTTCAAGGCATAATGCAAGCTAATCTCGTGATAGAAGACTTGGAGAAACGCTCTGCTCGGCAGTTTGGTTTCAGTGAAGCTGAGTTCAATAACCTAAAGGCTCAGAACCGCGTTCTGCGTGCTTGGTTCTATCTTCGATTGCTCGATGCGTTCAGAAATGTGCCACTTGCGGTTAGCTATTATGACACTTCTAAGAATTCAGAAGGTCAGGTTGAACCTCAAAAAGTTTACGATTTCATCGAAACAGAACTCAAAGAAGCTATTCCTGAGTTATCAAAGAAGACCTCACTCGGTGGTAATCAGAATCTCGAAGGCGAGTGGACACAAGCTGGTGCGGCTTCATTGCTCGTGCGCCTTTATCTCAATTCAAAGACCTATATAGGCAGAGAGCGTTTCAACGACTGTGAAAAGGTGGCACAAGATATCCTTGATGGCAAATATGGTGTTTACAAAGTAGCCGATCGTTGGGATGCCGCTTTCGACTGGAACAACGAAACTTGCGATGAAGTTATCTTCGGTTTCCCAGGTGCTCCGGGGTATTCTCACTGGCATTATTCGGCAGATATGTACATGTGGACAGTCCCTGCAAAGTCTAACGAGTGGCTACATGACAAGAAAAATAAGGCTGGTGGCCACAACATTAAATACTCTTGTTCACCCAGTATCAATTCAGATGGCACTCCATATCATTTCGAATTGGGTATGCCTATCGCCCGTTTCAAGGACTATCCATCAGATGTTCGTCTGAAGAAATACCGCAACTTAGGCAACAGTCAGCGTGAAGGTATGTTCGTATATGGCAAGATTCAGTACACCGATGATGAGGGACATACGCAGTATTTAATGGACCATAACAGCAAGTTTGTACTCGACTTGCGCGATGCTGTGGGTCGTTTTGGTGGCATGGATGGTGATAGATGGCTCGCATCGGGCGACAGTAAACTCGAAAACGGGGATGATAACTCCGGGTGGATGTTCGTGAAATATCCTCTCTATCCCGATGGAGATGCAGGCCAAACGCAAGCAGATTATGCCGAGATTCGCTTGCCAGAGATTATCTATAGCCTTGCAGAGTGCAAACTTCGCAAGGGAGATGCGGTCACTGCTGCTAAGCTTTTGAACAGTGTTCGCAAGCGCAACTATCCGTCAACCGACTGGGCTACGGCGCTCTATGCACCCGAAGGAAGTGCTCATCTCGATATGAAAGAGATGTTGAATGAATGGGGTCGTGAGTTCTTTGCAGAGGGACGACGCCGTGTTGACCTTATCCGCTTCGGCAAATTCCTTGACTCTTGGTGGGACAAAGATGCTGATGCAGACAATCACACGCTGATTTTCCCATTGCATCCTGATATCCTTGGTGCCAACAAACACCTCGTTCAGAATCCTGGTTACGAATCCGGCAGATAATAAACACACACACATGATGTTTTGAAGTAAGTTTCTGAGACAGAGGGAGGTAGGCTCCGTGTGAGCCAATCCCTCGTCAACGAGGCTATGATTTCATGCAAATTGTACGATGAAATGGCGCAAATTGCGCGATGAAATGGTACAAATCACACGATAAAATGACCTAAATCACTTCACTACTTCACTAAGAAATAAAAACAACTAAACTTTTGTGATATGAAAAAACTATTCAAATATGGATTGATTCTGTTTGCAGCGGTCTTCATGCCAATGCTGTTTCAGTCATGCAAAGACGACAAAGATATCGTCATTATCGATGAAGAGTTGCCGTTAAAGGTTGACCATGTCTACATGGTTGGCGATGCTTCGCCCGTAGGTTGGAATATAAGCGACCCGTTTGAACTAACTCGTGACGCTTCAAATAAATATGTTTTCACTTATCATGGCGTGTTAAAGGCGGGCGAAATGAAGTTCCCTTTGGCTAAAGGTGATTGGGGAGGACTGTTCATTTACGCTCCGGCTGCCAACACTGAGATTAGTGCTAATGGTGTAGCTAAAGACGGAATAGACATCCGTAAGGGTGGAGACGATTTGAAATGGAAGGTGACTAAGGCTGGAATCTATCAGCTTTCACTCGACTTAAAGACACGAAAGATTGAGGTAAAATATGAGGGTGCAGAACCTGAAAAGCCTCTCACCTCAGCATGGCTCACGTTTATTGGTGATGCAACGCCATGGGGATGGAACAATGACCCGGCGGGGATGGAGAAGTTCCAAAAGACCTCTGACAACCCACTTCAATTCACTTATGAAGGTGTTTTGAAAGAAGGCGAGTTCAAAGTTGCCTTTGATCAGACCGACATTCCAGCCTGGTCTAACTATCTTCAGGCTCCCGAAGCAGGCGTAACTCTTAACCATGAGGGCGTTTCTAAAGACGGAATGGTGAAAGGCGGCGAGGATAATAAGTGGAAAGTAACCGAAGCTGGTGTCTATAAACTTGTCTTCGACCTGACCAATAAGAAGATAACCGTGGCCCACTTTGACCCAAACATTCCTGTTGTTACTGAATGGGATACGAAAGTTCTCTATATGGTTGGTGATGCAACGAGTGCCGGATGGTCGGCTGAAAACCCTGTAACCGTGACAAAGTCTGGTGATCATCTGTTTACGTTTGAAGGCGAATTGAAGGTTGGTGAGTTGAAGTTCACCCCCAACAAAGACGGCTTCAGTGGTTCAAAGCCTTGGTTCTTGGCTAAGGAAAGCGGTGCTGTCATCAACGAACATGGTGCTTCTGTTGCCGACATTGTTTATGGAAGTGAAGACAAAGGCACACCCGATAACAAGTGGAAGGTAGAGAAAGCCGGTAAGTATAAGGTCACTGTAGACATGACAACGCATAAGATTAAGGTTGAATATCTTGGTGCTTGATATACAGAACGTATTTAGTTGGGAGAGGTTTTGCCCCTTTTCATGAGACACTGCACAGCCTCTCTCCCTTACAATTCAAACAAAACGAAAAGAAATGAAAAAGTATATTCTTGCCAGTTTGGCTTTCGCAACATTGCTTTCTGGCTGTAACAGCAACGAATGGGACGTCACAAGTGACCTTTCAGTGGATAAAACTGATCCGACAATTGGGCTTACTCCTGTTGCCGAAAAACCCGGAATGGACTATGCTCCGCTTTATTGGAGTCTCTATGGCAACCTGTATGACCAGGAACAAGCAAGGTCTTTTCCTAATATTTTCACTCCCGACGATTGGGATACAGCCATTGATTATGTAGCCACTAACCTCAAACCTTATGGTTATGACATGCTTGTGACCGATGGTTTTGCATCGATGAGTGGTGAGAATGGCTATATGACACGTTATAGTCACACCCAGAAAGACAACAATTCTCCTGAAGTTCGTCTCTCAGATATTGTTGCAAAGTTGAGTGCCAAAGGCTTAAAGCTCGGCGTTTATGATAGTCCTTTCTGGCTGCATTACGACAATGGAGACGCTGTTATCCCTGGAACAGACGGGATAAAGGTTAGTAGTTTGCGCTTCAATCCTAAGACAGACAAGGTTCTTCACCCTGAAAAAGAAGACTACTTCTGGTGGGTTAACACCTCACATCCAGGCGCAGAACAGTTCTTTGAAGGCTTCTTTAAGCACTATGCAGACTTAGGTGTGCACTTCGTTCGTATGGACTTCCTCTCTTGGTACGAGGATGGCATGAACTATACTGACGTGATTGATAAGGGATATGGACGCGAAAACTATGTTCGTGGCATGCAATGGATTTGCAAATATGCCCAGAAATATGGTGTATATGTATCGCTTGTAATGCCTCATTTGAAAGATAATGCCATCATAGAAAAGTATGCCGGCAACATGGTTCGTATTGATGCAGACGCTTTAAAGGGTGGATGGTTCCGCTTCTCTGAAAACAATCGCGGTAATATTCGTGGCGGTTGGCCAAACTCAGAGACTGCTTTCGACGGCTTTGTCAACTGGTCTAAGATCTCAGGTCGCAAGAAAATACGTCTTGATGGCGACTTCATTCGCATAGGTTCTTATGCAAACGACGATGAGAAGATGAGCGTTGTATCACTTCCTTTGATGGCCGGTGGCCCAGTTGCAGCTACAGATATGCCGACAGGTCATGACCTTTCATTCTTCCAAAACGCTGAACTCTTGGCGTTACAAAAGGATGGTTTCGTTGGACAACCAGTCGCTCGAGACCTTTGGAACACTGATGGTGAGATGTGGTATGGCCAGATGAAGGACGGAAGTTGGGTCATAGGACTCTTCAACCGCAGTGCAGATACAGCCTTACGCAGCTTGGAACTCTCAAAGATTGGACTCACAGGAACTTGGAAAGTGCGTGATCTTTGGAAGCATGCAGACGAGGGAAAGGTCAGTGAAAAGATAGAAGCTTCAGTGCCTTCTCATGGTTGTAAGATTGTGAAGTTAACGAAAGCAAACTGATAAGGCTTAGAGATTACGACTTGGGTGCATAGTAATGAAATACAACCTGTTATTATTGATTGCTTTGATTCTCGTGGTCTTGCCTGCTAAAGGCCACGTGATTGACGGGGAAGGAGCGCCTTCCTCGTCAACAAATCAAAGGCTATCGGCCAACCATTCGCTTCGAGCGCCCCTCTATTGGAGCGTATATGAGCACTGCTGGTTAAAGGAAAAGGCAGGTGAACAGCATATAGACATCACGCAAGCTCAATGGGATTCCATTATAAACTGGGTCGCAACGAACCTCAAACCCTATGGTTATGAGATGATATGTACCGATGGTTTTATCCCTATGTTGGCTGAAAACGGCGCGCCATATATGACGCGTTACGGCAGCATTACACTCAAAGAGCTCATCAAGAAGTGTAAGGCTAAGGGGTTGAAAGTGGGTGTTTATGACAATCCTCTATGGATTCATGGCGACGATTCGGTTCATGTCAGAGGCACAAAAGATGTTACCATCGGCAATCTTCGTTATCGTTCGAGCGACAAGGTGCTTCATAAAGACACAACAGATCGCTGGTTTTCGTGGGTCGTTGCTACGCGTCCGGGAGCCAAAGCCTATATAGATGGCTTCTTCAAACACTATCATGACCTTGGTGTTGACTTCATTCGGATGGATTTTCTGAGTTGGTATGAAGATGGTTTTGACCGAAATATGGGTCGCGTTGGCCGTGGATATGGTCGTGATTCCTATCAGTTGGCGTTGCAATATATCTGTGAATCAGCCCGTAAATACGGTGTTTTCACGTCGTTGGTGATGCCACATCTCTATGAGAAAGCTATGCTTGAAGCACGCTATGGCAATATGATTAGGGTGGTAGCCGACACAGGTGATGGTGGCTGGAAGCACTTTTCAGCAGCTCATCGCGGTCAGTTCTTTCCCACATGGCCCAATTATGACAACATGTTTGATGGCTTTATCTATTGGTCTTCGCTATCAGGCAGGGACAAAATCATCTTAGATGGTGATTTCACTCGACTCAATACGTTTGCCAATGCCAATGAAATGGAGAGCGTAATCTCGTTACAATTGCTCGCCGGTGGCCCCATTGCAGTGGCTGATCGCCCTTCGTCGATAGGCAATCGCGTGTCATTTTATCAGAATAAAGAACTGCTTCGACTCAACAAAGAGCGTTTTGTTGGCAAGCCTTTATCTGTTGATCACCACGATGTTCGCAGTCAGATTTGGGCCGGAAAGCTTACAGATGGCAGCTGGATTATAGGCTTTTTCAATCGCGAAGACACGCCCCAAGTAAGGCAAATAGACTTTTGTCAGCTCGGCTTAAAAGGCAAATGGCACATCAGAGACATGTGGAAACACACTGACGAACGACCCGATGAGGCCTATCAAGTGACGCTTGCACCACATGCATGCAAGGTGATTCATCTGACGAAAGCAATGAAAAGTCGTTGACATCTCAATAGAAAATAATATAGTTATCACTCAATAGCGGAGATAGCCATAGGCTTGTTATGGCATCTTCTGCCTACGATAAAGGATAAAAGATTGTTCATTTTCAATGTAAAGCCAATGTTGTGCTTTGCAAAAGAGAGTTGAACTTACTGAAATTTAATTAGGAAACAGTAATCAAAAGATATGAAACGAATCAAGAACAGCATTGCTCTTGGAGCAATCCTCCTCATGCTTTCACTGAACGTTAAGGCACAAATGGTGAAGTCACCCGATGGGAATGTCGTCCTCACTTTTGCTTTAAAAGAGGGCGGTGTGCCTACGTATACGTTAGATTATAAGCATAAACCCGTTATAAAGCAATCGGAACTGGGACTCGAACTCAAGCGCGATAAGCACGCAAGTAAGGGGATGAACGAAACCGATCTTATGGCAGGATTCAACGAAACCAGTCATAAGGTGTCGACATTTGACGAAACCTGGAAGCCTGTTTGGGGCGAAACAGCCACGATTCGCAATCATTATAACGAATTAGAAGTAGATCTTAACCAGCCAAGTAGCAAGAGAAACATCGTGATTCGATTCCGTGTATACAATGATGGCATGGGATTGCGCTATGAATTTCCACAGCAAAACGAGCTAAACTATTTCATTGTAAAGCGTGAACACACGCAGTTTGCCATGGCTGGAGACCATACTGCCTACTGGATTCCTGGAGATTATGACACACAGGAATACGAAACACAAATCAGTAAGCTATCGGAGATTCGCCAAAGGATGAAGGCTGCCATCACCGATAACTCCTCTCAGACTCAATTTTCGCCTACAGGCGTGCAGACATCTCTACAAATGAAGACGGCCGATGGACTCTATATCAATCTTCATGAGGCTGCTTTGGTAAACTATCCTGCCATGCATCTTGACCTCGATGATAAGAATATGGTGTTTGAAAGCTGGCTAACGCCCGACGCAGTAGGCAATAAAGCCTATGTGCAAACACCCTTTAATACGCCTTGGCGCACGGTGATTGTCAGCGATGATGCCCGTCAAATGTTGGCAAGCAACCTCATTTTGAATCTCAATGAGCCTTGTAAGTTGACCGATACCAGCTGGATTCACCCAACAAAATATTGTGGAGTTTGGTGGGAAATGATAGCAGGTGGCAAGCCATGGAGTTACACTTTTGACCTCCCTTCGGTGCATATTGGTGAGACAGATTACACGAAAGTGAAGCCTAATGGACTTCATCCGGCGAACACAGCCAATGTGAAACGTTACATCGATTTTGCCGCAAAGAACGGACTTCAGCAAGTACTTGTCGAAGGATGGAACATCGGTTGGGAAGACTGGTTTGGCCATTGGAAGGAAGATGTGTTTGATTTTGTGACGCCATATCCTGACTTTGATATCAAATATCTTAATGAATATGCACATAAAAAAGGTGTAAAACTTATGATGCATCATGAGACCTCAGCCAGCACAGCAAACTATGAACGTCGCATGGAGAAAGCCTATGAGCTCATGAACAAGTATGGTTATGACGCCGTTAAAAGCGGATATGTAGGCGATATCATTCCACGTGGCGAATATCATTACAGCCAAAGCATGATAAACCACTATCTTCATTGCGTTAAAGAGGCTGCAAAACATCACATCATGGTCAATGCTCATGAGGCGGTTCGACCTACAGGACTTTGCCGTACCTATCCAAACCTGGTTGGAAATGAAAGTGCCCGTGGCACGGAATATGAGGCGTTTGGCGGTAGTGAGCCTTATCACACAGTGATATTACCCTTTACTCGTTTGCAAGGGGGCCCCATGGATTACACTCCCGGCATATTAGAGACGAAGTTAAACAAGTGGTGTAACAACCAAAGTTATGTGCATACAACGCTTGTTGGGCAACTCGCGCTCTACCTAACGATGTATAGTCCGCTCCAGATGGCAGCCGACTTGCCTGAGAATTACGAGAAGTATGACGATGCGTTCCAGTTTATTCGCGACGTAGCTTGTGACTGGGATGACTCTAAATACCTTGAAGCTGAGCCGGCACAATATATTACTGTGGCCCGAAAAGCAAAGGGAACGAACAACTGGTTCATTGGAGGTAAGTGCGATCAGAACGGACATCAGAGTACGATTAAACTCGACTTCTTGGATAAAGGCCGTAAGTATGCATGTACAATCTATGCAGATGCGCCCAATGCCGACTATGAAAAGAACCCCGCAGCCTATCGTATCACAAAGAAGATTGTGAAGCGTGGCGACACGTTGAAACTCACAATGGCTCGCGGTGGAGGCTTTGCTGTTAGTTTGATAGCAGATAAATAGGACTTTTGTAAATTTGAGTGAATCATGAAGAAGTGGGGATCAGGTGTGTCATCTGAATCCCTGCTTCTCGCGTTTATGGACTTGTTGTCTAAGAGTTTGATTCACAAGTGGTTGTAATCTCAGTGATTTTATGGAATGATTTGGCTCATTTCACGCGATGAAATGGGGCGTTTTGTGGCGCGAAATGCGTGTGTTTGCAATAGGGATAAAGGAAGATGGGTTTGCAGCTTGTCTGGCGCAAGGAAATGGGTTGTATGAGGTTGGGTTGTGTTTGGCTGTTGTCGTTGGGAAAAGGTCTGTTGTTTTGCGGAAAGTTTTGTTGTGTTGTTCATTCTTTTTAGAGGTTGATTTGCTCTTAATGGATATATAACAAAAATGCCCTCGCATTTGGTTTTCACCATTTGCAAGGGCACTACTTTAAATAATACTTATGTAATAATTCGTTAGAAACTATTCAGCGGTATTGTTGTTCTCCTCATTTTCATGATGCTCGAAGCGGCGACCACGATAGTTTTCGCGGTTATCTCCGTCGCGACGAGGGCGGCGTTCGCCACGATCTGGGCGTGAACGGCGTTCGCGTTCAACATAGCCTTCGGGTTTTTCAAGCAGTACTCGGCGAGAGAGTTTATACTTACCAGTCTTTGGATCAATCTCCATGAGTTTCACTTTCAGCTTGTCTCCCTCTTTGATTCCAGCCTCTTCAACGGTTTCAAGACGCTTCCAGTCAATCTCAGAGATATGGAGTAAGCCATCCTTTCCAGGCAGAATCTCTACGAAACAGCCATAAGGCATGATGCTACGGACAACACCTTCGTAGACTTCGCCTACCTCAGGAACAGCCACAATGGCTTTAATCTTGCCCATCGCAGCGTCAATGCTCTCCTTGTTGGGGGCTGAAACAGTGACATGTCCCTTACCATCAGCTTCGTCGATAGTAATGGTTGCGCCAGTTTCTTCCTGCATTTGCTGGATGATTTTGCCACCAGGGCCAATGATTGCACCAATGAATTCCTTAGGAATATCAAAGGCTTCGATGCGTGGAACCTGTGGTTTGAGCTCTGCACGAGGCTCAGATATCGTCTCAAGCATGCAGTTGAGGATGTGCTCACGGCCTGCTTTTGCCTGCATTAATGCCTGTTCAAGGATTTCGAAAGATAGTCCGTCACACTTGATATCCATTTGAGTTGCGGTCAAACCATCACGTGTTCCGGTCGTCTTGAAGTCCATATCACCTAAGTGATCTTCGTCACCAAGGATGTCACTTAGTATGGCATACTTGTCTTCTCCGGGGTTCTTGATGAGGCCCATTGCTATACCACTGACTGGCTTCTTCATGGGAACACCGGCATCCATGAGTGCTAATGTGCCGGCACAAACGGTTGCCATTGACGAAGAACCATTCGATTCGAGAATCTGACTGACTAAACGTACAGTGTAAGGATAGTCTTCTGGAATCTGACCTTTAAGGCCTCGCCATGCCAAATGACCATGACCTATCTCGCGACGGCCTACACCACGCTGTGCTTTTGCTTCGCCGGTAGAGAATGGAGGGAAGTTATAATGCAACAAGAAACGTTGGTAACTCTTTTCCATTACGTCATCAACCATCTTCTCATCAAGCTTTGTTCCCAGTGTACATGTGGACAAAGACATCGTCTCACCACGCTGGAATATAGCGCTACCATGAGGCATTGGGAGAGGTGAAACCTCACACCAGATAGGACGGATATCGGTAGTTTTGCGGCCATCAAGACGCTGTCCTTCGTCTAAGATGCAACGACGCATGGCGTCACGCATAACATCTTCGTAGTAACGGGTAGCCTCTGCGTGCTTCTCTTCAAGGTCTTCTTCAGACAAATCGCTATGAGCGGCATCGTATTTCTCAAGGAAATCGGCCAAGATCTTATCGAAAGCATCGTGACGAGCGTGCTTTTCAAGCGCCTGCTTATTTACATCATAGACAGGCTGATAAAGCTCGTTTTTGATTTGTTCGCGTAGTTCCTCGTCGTTAATCTCGTGATCATATTCACGTTTTACATTGGTTCCGAGCTCTTTTGAGAGTTCTTCCTGAAGCTCACACATAGGCTTTATTGCCTCGGAAGCAGCCTTGAGAGCATCGATAAGGTCTTGTTCTGAGACTTCTTTCATCTCACCTTCGACCATCATAATATTGTCTTTGGTTGCAGCAACCATTAAATCCATGTCTGCATCTGCCATCTGTTGGTACGTTGGATCAATGACAAATTCACCATTAATGCGTGCAACGCGAACCTCAGAAATAGCATATTCGAATGGAATATCTGAACAAGCCATGGCTGCAGAGGCTGCAAAACCGGCCAAAGCATCAGGCTGGTCAACACCATCGGCTGATAAAAGCATCACTTGTACATACACTTCAGCGTGATAATTGGAAGGGAAGAGTGGACGAAGTGCACGATCCACGAGGCGAGATGTTAGGATTTCATTGTCACTCGCCTTGCCTTCGCGCTTGGTAAAACCACCAGGGAATCGACCAGCAGCACTGTACTGCTCGCGATAATCAACCTGCAAAGGCATGAAATCTGTACCCGGAACTGCATCCTTTGCTGCACAAACAGTTGCCAATAGCACTGTGTTGCCCATGCGAAGTACCGCAGCTCCATCAGCTTGTTTTGCAACTTTTCCGGTCTCAATTGTGATGGTTCTTCCATCAGGCAATTGAACTGATTTTGTAATAACGTTCATCTAAAATTTAATAACTTATTGTTTTGTCAAACATCTATATTCTTTGCAAAGTTACCTATTATATATTAAACAAAAGAAAACGAATGTAAGTTTTCAGCATTTTTAAATATAAAAGAAGACAGCAGCCTTCTCTTTCAGGGGCGACTGCCGTCTTTCATCAAGCTAATTTGAAAGAAATGTTTGTGAAAACTCATTTCGTTTATCATGTTTGCAGCAATCAATCATTGCAGAAAGTCATGCAAAGAATGAGCCTTACTCACATTAGCCTGAAATCAATTTACCTATTTAAAAGCTCTACCTATTGAGAAATCGAATAACTCTCTCCTTTTTTCTGTTTGCAAAGGTATGGCTTTTTATTGTATCGTCCAAGAGGAATTTTCCTATTTCTAAAGGGGGATTTCCCTATTCATGGCATGAAATTTAAGTGGTATGTGAAGTTTATAGTAGGCTTATATCGTTGAAAATCAAAGATATATATTATTCCATTGTTGTGTTGTTTGCAGGGAGAAATTTCCCGAATAGAATGATATTTCTTCGCGTTTTTTATGCAATAAAAGCATGAAAATGTGTATCTTTGCCAAAGATATGTTGCAATCGATTTTCTATATTGCCATTGGAGGTGCCTTGGGATCAGTCTCTCGATGGCTTCTCCCAAAGCTTTTGCAGGGCACTTTCCTTGCCGTTTTCCCGATGGGTACAATGACTGTAAACCTCTTGGGCTGTTTGCTTATTGGATTTTTCTATGGTATTGCCGACCGAGGTACAGGCATGTCAGAGAGTTGGAAACTCTTTCTTACGGTGGGATTCTGTGGTGGTTTCACCACCTTTTCTACGTTTTGCAACGAGACTTTGACCCTTCTTCGCACCCAACAGCTATGGCAAGCCGCCGCATATTCTGGCGGAAGTGTTGTCCTTGGCATTGTAGCCGTTTATATAGGGATGTTACTTTCCCGCATGATATAAAAAACTTCACGATTTATTACCTTTTTATCTATTTACTGTTTTACTTTTCTAAATTTTGTGTACTTTTGCATATAGAACTTGAAAAAACAACAATCATGAAGATAAAAAGCCTTTTCTCTGTTGCAGTATTGACACTTGTGGCATTGAGTTTTGCATCTTGTAACAACAAGAAATTCCATGTAAATGGTGAGATTTCGAACGCTAAAGACTCCACACTTTACTTTGAAAACATGAGTCTTAATGGCCCTGTGGTCGTTGATTCGGTAAAACTTGGAGAGGATGGAGCCTTTTCTTTCAGCGAGAAAGCACCCGAAGCACCCGACTTTTATCGTCTGCGCATCGCCGGACAAATCATCAATGTGAGCATCGACTCTACGGAAACAGTCACTATTAAGGCTGCTTATCCACGCATGTCTTCAAGATATGAAGTCACAGGTAGTGAGAATTGTAGTCAGATTAAGACGCTCGCGCTCATGCAACAAGGCTTGCAACACCAGATCAATGACATCATTTCAAGTCCTACTCTCGGTGTAGATTCAGTGGAAAGTAACATCAATCTATTGCTCGAAAGCTATAAAAACAGGGTGAAATATGACTTCATTTATAAGGCTCCAATGAAGGCTTTTGCCTACTTTGCACTATTCCAAACCGTCGTAATTGGTAATCAAGAGACCTTGATTTTTAACCCTCGTAATAACAAGGAAGATAACAAAGTGTATGCTGCTGTAGCGACAAGTTGGGACACGTATTACCCCAAAGCAGAACGCGGATTGAATCTACATAACATCGCAATACAAGGTATGAAGGATGTGCGTATTATCCAAGCGGAGCAACAAAAGGCTCAAATCGATGCCAGTAAAGTTAAAGAAAGCGGCATCATCGACATTGCATTGCCTGACAATAAAGGTCATGTGCGCCGATTGTCTGACCTTGCCGGTAAGGTGGTGATGCTCGATTTCCACGTCTTTGCCAATGAAAACAGTTTGAAACGTATTATGATGTTGCGCGAACTTTATAACAAATATCACGCCCAGGGCTTTGAAATCTATCAGGTTTCTATAGATCCCGATGAGCACTTCTGGAAGACTCAAACGGCTGCTTTGCCTTGGATTAGTGTGCATGATGACGCAGGTGTCAACTCGCCTACGCTCTCTCAGTATAATGTTCAGCAAATCCCCACCTACTTCCTTATAGGAAAGGACAACAGCGTTAGAATGAGAGATGTGCAGGTTAAGGATATCGATGCAGCCATTAAGAGCTTGCTTTAAGCGATGTTTCTGAACATTTCAAAAGCATAAATAAGGGATAGCACAAACGCTATCCATTCCTACGGCCTTTCAATGCAACTGCTATTGAAAGGCCGTAGGGTTTTAATAGGTTTCTATTTTGCATGATTTCATCGTCTGTTTTGCGTCAGATGATGCCCTCTTTCCATTCATTTCATACGACCATCTGACGCATTTTGTTTCCTCACTTTATGGGAATAATAAAAAAGGAGGAAAGCCGTGATAACTTCCTCCCTGTTTCGTCTCTTACTAAGGTCCTTCACCTGATGTTATTCATAGGGTTCGATGGGTTCAACACTCCATAGCATTGTCCACACCTTTGCATCTTTAATCATCTGCTTTCCGTTAGCCAAATTGAAGAAATCCTGGTAAATCCAGTCGGGACAATAGCTGAAAAGATTGAGTGCGAGCGGCTCAACCTCGTCGTCGGGAATCGGCTCTTGTGGAAGGAAATCTATCAACTGGTAGTCTATGAAGGCAGGAATCACCTTATGATGTTCGTAGAGATATTTCGCAACAGCCATGTTCTGTGTGGCTGAAATGGCGGGACTCACGATGTCTATTGGGTACCATGCCAGCAACTGCCAAGGCTCTTTAACGGGTACTTCGCAAAGAAGCAGCCGGCCTTCAAACGTGTCATCAATGAGGAAAGTGGTGGAAAGTTCGACCTCAGTTGGCTCTCCCATCAACTCCTTTAGCCAGTCTTTACCCATGTGTTTATTTACATTTATGCACTCGTTTAGCCACTGATTGAAGAGCACTTTGGCATCGGGTAGGGGATAGTTCATCATCTCATTACGATATGTTCTGATGCGTTCGATGTCGCCATTTGCAGCCTTCATCTGTGTCAGCATAGCCTCAAGGTTTTCTTGTCTCACATAGATGAGCAGTGGCCAGAAGCCCTCTTTGCGTCCTCGTTCAAGGCATTGCACATAGGTTTTCATTATCTCTTCACCGGCTGTTTTGGCTGAGAGTATGGTATAAGGGCAGTCTATGAATGTCGTAAAGTCATTGAGCATGGTCTCGCTGTGGGCTGTAACGTCTCTATAGTCTGCCGTCTTTTGCATGTTATGTTTAACGAGAATAAGGAGTCGTATATACTTATACAGGCGGTAATAGAAAACAGCTACGATGCTCACTGCAAAGATAACTCTGTAGTTTTTGACGATACACACGATAAGAAAAGCCGTTGCCAACAGGGCAAGGGCAATCCAACCCCGCAGCTCTTTGAATATAAAACGGCGCACACCAGGCCAGTCTAATTGCTCAAGGAGCGTTGCTAAGTCGCTTTTGGCCTGCTCTTCTTTCTCTTTCTTACGTGGATAAAACAGGGCAACGAACATCAGAATAAATCCAGAGATGCCCAAAAACACGTAAAGCGTAGACTGATTCATCATCCTAATTTGACTTGTTTGCTCTAATCATGCAGTAGGTTCCGAGAAGTACAAAGGGAATACTGAGCAACTGTCCCATGTTGAAGAGCATGCCCGACTCAAAGTTAACTTGAATGTCTTTGGTGTATTCGATGAAGAAACGGAAGGCGAATATCAGCGTGATGCACAGGCCAAAATAAAATCCTTTGCCTACGGGTTGCTTGCCTTTCTTATAGAAATACCAGCCCACAAAGAAGAAAACGGCGTATGCAATGGCTTCATAGAGCTGGCCAGGATGGCGTGGATACTTATCAACTTTCTCGAAAATGAAGGCCCAAGGCACATCAGTTACCTTGCCAATAATCTCACTATTCATTAGGTTTCCCAATCGAATGAAGCAGGCAGTAATAGGAGTTGCGATGGCAATATCATCCAAAACCTGCCACATTTTGACTTGATATTTGCGACAATAAAGCCACAAACTAAACATCAATCCGAGTGTACCGCCATGACTTGCCAAGCCTTCATAGCCCACGAAATGCCACGAACCATCGGGCAAATTCTTGAAAGGCACAATCATTTCTATAAAGTGTGTGCCTGAAGAAAGAAAGTAATCGGGTTGATAAAAGAGGCAATGTCCTAAGCGAGCACCTATCAATATGCCAAGGAAGCAATAGAGAAAGAGGGGATCGAAGACGTTAACCTCCTGTTTCTTTCCGTCAATAACGACTGTCTTTACAGCGATGTTTTGATGGAAAAACAACCAACGTACCATGAAATAAGCACCAACAAGTCCAATCAGCCAGCACATTGAATACCAGCGTATGCCCCAGTTTCCTATCTGAAAAAGATAGACATCGGGATTCCAAATGATGTAGTTTAGCATAAGATGTCACCTATTTCTCAGGCTCTCCACATAGGAAGGGCGAGAGTGTTTGCGGTATTTTATTTAACGATTTGTATTTTGTCAGCTTCAAGATGCTGTTGAATCGCGATCACACATTAAACCTAAAGTGCATAATATCGCCATCCTGCACAACATAGTCTTTACCTTCTATGCCGAGCTTTCCTGCCTCTCTAACGGCTGATTCAGAGCCATACTTGATGTAATCTTCGTATTTTATGACCTCAGCACGAATGAAACCTTTCTCAAAATCGGTATGAATGACGCCCGCACATTGGGGTGCTTTCCAACCTTTATGATAGGTCCAAGCCTTCACTTCCATTTCACCTGCGGTGATAAATGTTTCAAGATTCAGCAGCGCATAAGCCTTTTTAATCAGTCGATTGACTCCACTTTGCTCCAAACCAAGTTCTTCGAGGAACATTTTCTTATCTTCATAGGTCTCCAAAGAGGCTATATCTTCTTCTGTCTTGGCTGCAATCACCATGGCTTCTGCACCTTCTTGCGCTGCCATTTCCTCTACTCGGCGCGAATATTCGTTGCCCGTTTTGGCACTGGCTTCGTCTACATTGCAGACATAGAGCACGGGTTTAGTGGTCAACAAGAATAAATCGTGGGCAGCTTGTAGCTCATCTTTGTTCTCAAAGGTCACCTCGCGGGCATTCTTTCCCTGTTCAAGCACAGCCTTATATGCCTCTAACACTGTGCACATTAGCTTTGCATCTTTGTTTCCTGCGGCTGCCGCCTTCTGCTGTTTACTAAGTTGTGCATCGATGGTTTCAAGGTCTTTGAGTTGCAATTCGGTATCAATGATGCTCTTATCTTCCAATGGATCAACGGCCATTCCGCCTTCACGCACGATGTTATCATCGTCAAAACAGCGGATGACATGAATGATAGCATCACACTCTCTGATGTTTCCGAGGAACTTATTCCCAAGTCCTTCGCCCTTCGAAGCACCCTTAACAAGTCCTGCTATGTCTACAATCTCACAGGTAGCTGGTACAATTCGTCCCGGATGTACTATCTCTGCAAGCTTATTTAGCCGTTCATCGGGAACGGTAATCACCCCTAAATTCGGTTCAATTGTACAAAAAGGGAAGTTCGCCGACTGCGCCTTTGCACTCGACAAACAATTGAATAGTGTAGACTTTCCTACGTTTGGAAGACCTACAATGCCACATTTCAAAGCCATGTTTTAATCTTTTATTTCTGCATCGGAATTGTAATCCGACGCTCATTTGTTTCTGATTGCAAAAATACACAAAAAGTTTTAAGAGTAAAAACGAATGGAAAACTTTTAAGAATAAAAGGAGAAAATCACGAATAAAAGCTGAAAGAAGAATATGGAGTGCGTGAGCGGATGATTGAAAAAGAAATGTTTTTAGTCACGAAGCTTTAGAGAAGGTTGTGGAATCACCTGTGAGTGGTTATCGAAACACTTATGGAATGTGCTTGAACTTCATTCTATTTGCGAGTTGCTTTTATTCAATCGCTCTTATTTTTTCATCGAAATCACGGGCTCCACCCTTTGCATTGAAGAGTTTAATCAATAGGCGTTGGCGCAAGTTTGTAGCGTTTTGTGGACTTATTCCCAATAAGGTTGAAAGCTCACTTGGGATGAATCTCAGCCTAATGAGCATGCAAATGTGGCGTTCTTTGTCGTTGAGATTGTGTGTAATAAGCAAGTTAAACAGGTGTGGATCGTGGCTTGCCATGAGCTGATTGAGGGCTTGCCAGAGGCTGTCTGTTGCCATTTCGCCTCGCGCTGCCTGTCGATGTAGGGTGAAAACGCAGTCACTTGTGACCATTGCGGGATTCAAATTCCATTGCTCAGGTTGCTGTTTGTCTTCCTGATAAGCCGCAATGCGTTGTTCAAGGTGCTTGATTTCTGCACGTGTTTGCTGATATTGCTCAAGGTCATTCAAGTAGCGTGCGTTGATACTGCTTAGGTGTTGGCGGAGTCTTTTGAGTTTACGTTTATAATAATGGTAGCCAAAAAACGCGGAGATGATCAACACTATCAGGGTCACCAACAAGAAGTTGATGCGCTCATAAGCTTTCTTTTGCAGGATGGCTTGTTCGAAATCAGTTTGCAACTGGGCTATTTCGTCCGTATTCAATCGTGGTGCATTGCGCGTTGTTTGTTGGTAGAGTTGTAACAGAAAGACATTTTTGGGGTCGAGTTTCAATAGAGAATCGAGTGCCGCAAGTCGTGTTTCATAGTCATTACTGTTAGCCGCCTGATACCAATAATCCTTTGCAATAGAGGACTTTCCTTTGGCTTGCCACAGATTTCCAATGAGCATTGCCGCTTTATTCGTGTCGTCAAAGGCGTAGGCTTCAATGAGAAGCTGGCGTGCTTTCTTGCTGTTGTGATTGTCAAGATAGCATTTTGCCAAGTTCGTTAGTATCTCGGCATAGAGATGTTGGTCTCGTTTGTCCACCTTGTTTAAGGCTTGTTGCAGGCACTGCATAGCCTTTTTATTCTTCCGAAGTCGTTTATATGCGCGACCTTCCAATAGATAACATTCGGCAATGAGGGCTTTGTTTCCCTTTATATGCTGTGCGTTGGCAGTGGCATTCTTGAATTGTTGCAAGGCGCGCTCATAACAACCATTGTCAAGATTGATGCGCCCCAAGTTCTGGTTGGCTAAACATTGCTGATAGTTGTCATTGCTTTCAGTCGCTTGTTCGGCTGCAATGGCATTGCTCAATGCCTCTTTATATGCCCCTTGTTTATATTGATTTATGCTTTTACAAAGCAGGGCTCGCGCGTAGAACTCAGGTTCGTTTTGTTGTTGATAGTATTGAATCAGCGTATCAATGCGTTGGTTTGTTCCGAAGGAAAGTGGCTTTTTCAGGAATGTTTCACAATAGAGCAGGCTGTAATAGGCCTTATCTTCTATGGTCAAACATAAAGAATTACTTTCGTTGAGCAGGTTGAATGCTGAGTCGGGAGCAATTCTTTGCAGACTGTCTATGTGCAAAAGGCGATTGTTGCGGGGCTGCTTCACCTGGCATCCCGCAACAAAGAAGATGAATATTAAGCTAAAAAGGCAGTGCCTTTGCATCCTTTTACTTGAGCTTAAACATTACAGGTAGGTTGAATCGCACGCGTACTGGCTTGCCATTATTCTTGCCTGGACTCCATTTAGGCATGCTTTTTACCATGCGAACAGCCTCTTTATCTAATAAGGGATGCACCGAACGGACAGCTTTTACATCACTGATGCTGCCATCTTTCTCAATGATGAAGCTCACCGTTACGCGTCCTTGAATCCTTTCTTTCATTGCTTGTTCGGGATATTTAATGTTTTCCCTGATGTATTTCAGCATTGCTGCTAGGCCTCCCGGATATTGAGGCATCATTTCAACTATGCAATACTCCATATCGTTCTTTTTCGTTTGAGCCGTTGAAGTCATAAAACTGAAGAGCAGCACAAACATCATCAGTGCCACCTTCAAACTCACATTCTTTCTTGTTTTCATTTTTGTTTCAAATTAAAGGGTTTGTAATATTAACGTTTGTCATGACGATACAAAAGTAGAAAAACCTTTTTTGATTATCAAATAAAACGTTACACAGGTTTACACAAAGCTTTAATTTTATTCATAAATGGCGCAAACCTCGTATTTCATTGGTGTTCACGGCGTTATAATTTGGGTCGAATGGTGCTGTCTTTTGAATGGAATTGCCTGATGATTTGACTGATTTCTCCGTGTGAAATGCCTTTCTTTGAAAAAAGATATCCATGAATATGCGAAAACACCTCAATCATACTCCATCAAAAAACGGACCATCATTGCAGTTGGTTTGCAATAATAGTCCGCTCTCTTTTTATGGTTTTATCGTGTGAGAAGGCTTATTGTTCAAGCACTTTGAACTCAGCTCCGGTGGCAAAGTCTTGGCCGTTGTGTTCACTAAGCGCCATAAATCTGACGAAACGAGCCTTGACTGGCTTGCTAAGGAGAATGGATTTCTCCTTTCGGTTGTGCTCAAATGCACCCTCTGCAACAGGCTTACTCCAGGTCTTTCCATCGTTGCTGACAAGGATTCGATAGCCCTTGATGTTGCCATTGTCGCTATCTTGTCTTGGCAGATAGGTGAAACCCTTGATGGTTTTTGTCTCTCCACAGTCAAAGTCAACCCAATGCGGATAGTTAGCTACTGTGACTGAGTACATCGTA
>QWCL01000223.1_pt1 | contig 24627 bp, 15 predicted proteins | sample 1972551 | NCBI WGS metagenome assembly QWCL01 (sample SAMN09866709, study PRJNA288562) | Human oral metagenome isolate term2_saliva, whole genome shotgun sequencing... | isolation source: mouth | host: Homo sapiens | place: USA: California
GATAAGTGATGGGTGATAAATGATAATGGATACCATGTTAACCCAAACGCTTCACCGAGTAATCTCTGTTTCAGAACGCTTATCCTAAAAGTATCAAGTTAAAAAGCACCTATTCTTTTGTTCCTTAATTGTTTTGAGGCGGTGCCTCAAAAGCAGGAACAATGAATTGATCGGTTCGTTTCTTTTACCCATCTGAATGACAAATAATGTCAGACAGACGCTTCTTGTACTACTTCTCTGTTTATGTAAATCTTTTCAAAGAACTCTTTCTTTCATTGTTGCTTACGTTAACTTGCCAGGTGGCTTGTTTTGTAAAGCGAGTGCAAAGGTATAGACTTTCTCTGTAACCTCCAAATGTTTTGAGAGAAAATTTTATCAAAAACTTAATTTTTCTTCGTTAGGAGCGAATTAAGCGGCATTACACCTTATTATATAATACGCTTCCCTTTCTTGCAAAAAATAAGCCTCTTGTCCCGACCGTCATCCTTTCACGACCGAATTAAGCCAAGATTGACATTACAGCCATACTATTTCTTTTTAGGCTTTATCAGATGCCAAGCCTCTCTAACCCATAGAACCAAAGAAGAGCCAAGCATGATGATAATCCAATCCTCCAATGACAATCCCCCCTTAGCAATGTTAAAGAACTTCTGCAAGATAGGCAGTTCCACCATAGCAATTTGTCCAATAAGAATAATCATGACGATAAAAAGCAATCCCCGGCACCCTTTGAAATGCAAAGCACTCCGTCCTGTTTCAAATGCGCGAGCATTAAACAGATAGAAGAAATGCGTCATAACAAAGATAGTAAAGAGTAAAGTTAATTCATACGGACTAAGTCCATTAGTACTACCAAGCTGCAGATGGATAATATCCTTTAATGCCGTAATATCAGCATGTTCGAAGATATAAAGTAAAGCCAACAGCATCACAAAGAAGAAGCCACCCACACCAAGAATATTCCAGCCCATAGAACGGCTGATAATAAAGGCATTACGGTCACGCGGAGCATCCTTCATCACCCTTTCAGACGGAGGCAGAGAAGCCAGTGCCATAGCCGCAAAAGTATCCATGATAAGGTTTACCCACAACATCTGCGTCACTGTCAGCGGAGATTCCGTACCCATGAAAGCACCAGCAAGGACGAGGAAACAAGCCGCAACATTAACTGTAAGCTGAAAGAGTAAGAACCGTTGTATATTCTGATAGAGCGAACGACCCCACATCACCGCCTTACCGATACTACTAAAAGAGTTATCGATAATCGTAATATCCGAAGCCTCCTTAGCCACCGACGTACCATCGCCCATAGAGAGTCCCACATGTGCCGCCTGCAATGCAGGAGCGTCATTCGTACCATCACCGGTAACGGCAACCACCTCATTACACCGCTGCAACGATTCAACCAGTCGTTTCTTATCCAGCGGACGAGCCCGAGAAATAATCTTCAAGTCCTCCACTCGTTTATCAAGTTCAGCATCAGAAAGAGCCGCAAACTCTGGTCCTGTAATAATATTCTTATCCGAATCGCTGCTTGTCCACAGTCCTATCTGTCGTCCAATCTCCTTAGCAGTCCTTGACGTATCACCTGTCACAATCTTCACATCAATCCCTGCCTTCATACATTCAGCCACAGCAGCAGGGACATCATCACGAACAGGGTCGCTGATAGCGACAATCCCTTGGAAGATAAGGCCATCAGCCACTACTCTTCCCTCCTTAAACACATCCTCCTTACCGTCAACAATCTGATAAGCAAAGCCCAGCGTGCGCATAGCCTGCTCCTGATAGTTCTCCAACTGTCGTTCGATATCCTCTTTCGTAACATCACAATCCGTCTGTTTACAGAGTCCATAGACAATCTCAGGAGCACCCTTCACATAGAGGATTTGCTTTCCTTCCATCAGCGTAGACTTGACGAACACAGCCATATACTTCCTTTCCGTAGTAAACGGCAGCTCCTCAATGATTTGCACATTACTTCTTATCTCTCTATAAGATATCTGATGATCATTCAGCCACAGCAACAAAGCCCCTTCAGTAGGACTCCCCAATACCTCAGGCTTGTCTTTTTCCGAGTAATCCAAAGATGCAGTAGAGTTAACCGATATCCCCTCCATCAATAAACGTGCAGCCAGACTCTCATCCAATTGCTGCTTATCCAAGGCATAGAACTGCGTCTGATAGACCCGCATCTGGTTCTGTGTCAGCGTACCCGTTTTATCTGTACAGATGACTGTCGTTGCTCCCATCGTCTCACAGGCATGCATCTTACGCACCAGATTGTTCGTCTTCATCATCCTTCGCATACTATAGGCTAAGCTCAACGTCACAGCCATTGGAAGGCCCTCTGGTACAGCCACAACAATCAAGGTCACAGCAATCATCATTGTATTCAGCGTATGCGCCAACAAGCCCGTCATACTTTCTTCAGGAAGGAGCATTATATGGAACACGACAACACAAGCCATTAATATAAGGAAATAGCCAATCGTTATGAACGTATTAACAAACCATTTCCATCCCTCAAACTTCTTAATAACAAGCCAGAAGAATATTAACGTAGGAATACTCAACGTCCAAACAATTGGTTGCCAATGGAAGAACACGAGCAATCGACCTACTATGATACATCCTGCAAAGACATAGCTTAACTTCGTAATAAGCTCACTCAGTCCGTCAAGCTGTTCACTGAGCGGTGTCTTCACACTATCGTCTATTTGCGCAGCCTCAAACACCTTACCATTCTCAGTACTATCGCCTACAGCCTCAACCACAAAGATGCCATGTCCTTCCATCACCTTCGTACCACGCAATACTTGGTTAGTAGCGTAAGAGGCATCCTTGTCAAACTCCTCTTCTTTTACTGATTTATAAGCAGGAACACTCTCTCCATTCAGCGTTGACTCGTCAACATAAAGCGAGATAGCCTCGAGCAACCTACCATCTGCTGGTATTTCTGATCCTGTATTGATAATGACAACATCGCCGACAACAATATCCTTCTTAGCAACTGTCGTCGCATTACCATTTCTTATCACCTCAACCTCTTCCTCATCATTCGCTTGGTTGAGGATAGAGAACTCTTTATCTGCTTTCAGTTCAAAGTAGAATGCAATACTTGTAGCCAAAAGGATAGCGATAAAGATACCCACTGGTTCAAAGAAGACAGCCACTCCGTCCTCACTATGTAGTCCCCAGTATTCCCAACAAGAAATAGCGATAGAGAGGAAACCCGCAATGAGAAGGATGATAATGAGTGGGTCCTCAAACTTCTCTAAGAACTGCTTCCATAGTGGATCCTTCTCACAAGGCGTTAACACATTAGCCCCATGTTGTTCACGACTGGCCAACACCTCCGTGTCAGTCAACCCTTCATAATGTCTTTTTTGCTCCATAACTTTACTTTGCAAATATATTTAGTTAGATTTTTTCTTGTTCTGCAATCGTATTATCTCTTTGGTAGTGTAGCGTTTAGAAGACTTCCGTCTCTCGTTCTATTGACTGGTAAACACCACTGAGAATCATTACGCTCAATTTCACTTGATATGTCTGCAAAGATACAAATATTTTGTTATTAACAACCTTTATAACCATAAATATTACGAATCATAACCAAAATCTTTTAAATAACAAACCACAACACGCATTCAGCCGACAAGTGATATATTATCTTTTTTTAACTTAACTCAGTCACATTTGTTATCTTTCTATTTCCAAAGAAGGCCTTATCTTTGCAACAGAAAACAATAAAATCAGTAACAGAGTTATGGCAAATAAGATGAAAGACTTTCTCCCTAAGATTGAAATGGAGAAGATGCAAGCAATGCTTGAACTGGAGGAAAAGTACGAGACAGGACAGCTCTCATTAGAAGAGGCACGTGAGCAGATGAAGACAAAGGTAGGAAAGATACGCCCTTATCACCTTGCCTTCATCGAACAAAACATGAAGTCGCGTGAGGACGATGAGTGTATCCGTGCCGACATGCGCAAGATTATTGAACTCGTTGAGGGTTTCATGGATTATAGCCGACCAGATGTACCAGAGGACCACCCGCTTTCACATTATTATAAAGAGAACGATGAGATGCGCCGACTGCTCCTTGCTGTTGAGGACCTCATACAGTATCCGATGATAAAAAACCAGTGGTTAGAACTCTACGACCAGATACGTCAGTATCCTATCCACTACCAACGCAAGCAGAACCAACTCTATCCTCTCTTGGAGAAGAAGGGCTTCGACCGCCCAACAACGACGATGTGGAACTTTGACGACATCATCCGTGATGAAATCAAGGAGTCGCTGCGACTCTTAGAGGCTAACGACGAAGAGGCCTTCATCGCTGCTCAAAGTGAGTTAATAGCCAATGCACGCGACTTGATGGAGAAGGAAGAGACTATTCTCTACCCTACTTCTTACGCACTTATATCTGCGGAAGAGTTTGAGGACATGAAGGCAGGCGACCAAGAAATTGGTTTTGCATTCTTCACAGTGGACACTCCATCATCACCCAACACCCACCACTCTTCACCCAAAGAAGGCTTTGCAGAAGACCTCCAAGCCCTACTCAGTAAGTATGGCTACTCGGCAGGACCACAGCAGGAGTTGGATGTGGCAACAGGTAAGCTTACCTTAGAGCAAATCAACCTCATCTATCAGCACCTGCCAATCGACATCTCCTTCGTAGACGAGAACGAGTTGGTGAAGTTCTATTCTGATACTGACCACCGCATCTTCCCAAGGTCGAAGAATGTCATCGGTCGACAGGTATCTAACTGCCACCCTCGTAAGAGCGTACACATCGTTGAGGAGATTGTTGCAAAGTTCCGTAGTGGCGAACAAGATAAGGCTGAGTTCTGGATTAACAAGCCTGAAGTGTTTCTCTATATCGTCTACTTTGCTGTGCGCGATAAGCAAGGTCGCTTCCGTGGCGTACTCGAAATGATGCAAGACTGTACGCATATCCGTGAACTGACTGGCTCACAGACCTTGCTGACATGGGCTGGTAAAGAGGAGGAAAACGCATCAACCACCACCGCTACCAGCGAAGAGAACGACGACGCACCTACTACCCAAGCAGACAAGCAGATAGAGATAACTTCAGACACACGTCTGAAAGACCTCTTTGAAGTCTATCCTCATCTAAAGAAGGAACTTGCTGCTCGCTATCCATCTTTCAAGATGCTGAACACGCCATTAGGCAAGTTGATACTCAAGAAAGCCACTGTCCGCACTGCTGCTGAACGTTCTGGATTGGGCGAAGAGCGGTTTATTCAGTTGATAAAGGATTGTATCTAAAATAGACTTAACAGTGGGTCTATCCCTATAAAGGTAACCTCACCCCAGTCTCCTCTCTGCTTGTAAATGGGAGTAAGGGGGTGAGGTTACCCTTTATAGAACCACTAATAAAAGAATAAGGAACGTACCCACCCTATTTATCAACATCTCCACATGAGAAAAATCGGTAATGACTCCACCGTTCAGGATAATCAATAACATCGTAAGAAATCATTACATACTATTAAAGTAAGTGTCTGCAAGATAAGCACATATCATCTCCTCTTATCACTCTCATAACATTCAATAAATCAGCCCATTACAAACAACGTTGCAGAAGACGCCCTTCTTGCCTCAAGAAGGGCGTCTTCTGCATGCAAGAAGGGCATGTTCTCGAACGAAGAAGGGCGTCTTCTTGTTGTATACTCGGCCTTTTCTCAAAAAAAGAAGGGAACAATCTATAAAATATCTTGACATTTTCTGTTTACCAGGTTAGTGTTCTATCTCTCACAGAGGACATTTTTTTCTCTCACAGAAGAACACAGATGAACAGAACACACAGCATTTCACAGAGACATTAAGTCAACCGATAACACAGAACCTTACAGCCACCATTAGCTATAACGTTCTGTGATATCTGTATGCCGAAGGCCTTCTGTGGGTTTGAAACTGTGCGCTATAATGTTCTGTTAAATCTGTGAGTTCTGTGAGAGAAAATACTACCCAGCGACTCTCAAGCGTTCATTTTTCTCACAGAAGAACACAGATGAACAGAACACACAGCATTTCACAGAGACATTAAGTCAACCGATAACACAGAACCTTACAGCCAATAGAAGCCTCACCTCACCAAGCACTCGCTCGTAGAAATAGCCGAGCAATCCATCAACCCTAATCCCTCTGTAAAGCTATCTTTTGTTGTTCATCCTTGCAAGGTTCAAAGAAAATACGTAAATTTGCCTACAAGAATCACGTATTATGACAAGAAATATATTACACATCATAAGCTTGAGCCTACTACTCTTGGGTGTTACAGCTTGCAAGCAAGAAAGAAAATCAAACGATATCATCACTAAGATTGCCCCAAAACCTCATGTGCCGAGTGGTACAAAGGCTATGGATGAATTCAAGTATGAGAAGAAAGTGGAGTGGATGGGTGCTACCTATACCATTCGCATACATCGTTTTGCAGATAAATCACTCTCTACTGTAAGTGACGAGGACGGCCGCAAATACTATGACAACAAGTTTCAAGTACAGATACTACGCTCAGATGGTTCATCATTCTACGACCGTACGCTTACAAAAGACGATTTCAGAGAGTTTACCGACAATCAGTACGCTAAGAACGGAGCCTTGATAGGTTTCATGTTCGACCGAGCTGAGGGCAACAAACTATACTTCGGTGCAAGTGTTGGCTCTCCTGACCCAAAGAGCGACGAGTATGTTCCCTTAGATGTAACCATCGATAACATGAGTAGGATGCGTATCAATAAGGCAACACAATTAGACACTCCAAGCGACCAACCCGAACAGCCGAAGAGTGAAGTGGATAAATCGGAGGAAGAAGGGGTGTAGGGAGTGGGGGACCTCCCCCAGCCCCTCCGAAGGAGGGGAGGCCCAAGCTGCTAAATCCCCTACAATTCTTTCGAAGGAGGGGAGTACTAAACTGCTGGGACCTCCCCCAGCCCCTCCGAAGGAGGGGAGCCCCAAGCTGCTAAATCCCCTACAATTCCTTCGAAGGAGGGGAGTACTAAACTGCTGGGACCTCCCCCAGCCCCTCCGAAGGAGGGGAGGCCCAAGCTGCTAAATCCCCTACAATTCTTTCGAAGGAGGGGAGGCCTAATAGGATAAGATTGGTGATTAGGCTTAAGTCTTATTAGCCTTATTACCCTTATTAGCCCAATACACTTTACTACCCTTCCCTCACAAAGTCAAGGGCCTCTTTCACCTCTTCCTCGCTAACAAACTGGTTGATACGGATGTCACCGATACCCCCTAAGAGTGTGACATTAATCTCATTTCCACGGTTCTTCTTATCATGATGCATCAGCTCAATGAGCCTTGCATAATCGTTGCAGGTGATGGGCAGCGCACCATAATACGTACGAATGAAACTGACCGTCTGCCGCATACGCTCTGTTGGAAAACCCGTCTTCACTACAGAGAGGTATAATTCAGCTATCAAACCAAAGGCTACAGCATATCCATGAAGGATAGGACGATGCTCTAAAGCCCACGCCTCGAACGCATGACCAAAGGTATGACCAAGGTTAAGGGCCTTTCTAATACCCTTCTCGTGCGGGTCCTCCTCCACAATTCGTTCTTTTACGCATACGCTTCTACCCAACATTCCACTCAGCAACAGCAGGTCTGGCTCAGCAAGGTTGTAGTTTATCAACTCAGCCCACATCTTTTCATCAGCAATCAAACCATGTTTTAGCATCTCAGCATAGCCACTGCGGATATTAGCAGCGTCGAGTGTCTTAAGCCAATCAGTGTTAAGAATAACCGTATTCGCCTCATTGAAGACCCCAATCTCATTCTTCAATCCACCGAAGTTCACGCCCGTCTTGCCGCCAACACTGGCATCAACCATCGCAAGAAGCGTTGTAGGAATATTAATGAAGTTAATGCCCCGCTTGAATGTTGATGCCGCAAAGCCACCAAGGTCGGTCACCATACCACCACCGAGGTTTATCAACAACGAGTGACGCGTAGCCCCTCCCTGCTGTAAGGCCTCCCACACAGCAACCAAGGTATCGAGCGTCTTACAGCTATCTGTCGTCCCAATCGTAATCACTTGAGCCTCTTTTAGACAGAAATCATCCTTGATAAGCTCCCAACACAACTCACGTGTCGTCTCATCAACAAGCACAAATATCTTGTCTTTCTCGCACTCAGAGATTGCTGTTGCCAGTTCACTCTTGAACTGTTTGGATATAATAATGTTCTGTTTCATAAGCTTCTCCTCTATAGTTCACAATACAAAAATAAGCTTTTTCAGCTTACGAAAACACAGAAACACGCTGATATTTCACACACTTTAATACTATCTACCACGTTTTTGCGCACATTGCTCACTCTATGTGCAACCCTTTCAGAGGATAACGCACCGTGTTTTCCTACGCAGAGAACTTTCATTCGGCCCCTACACGTCGTCGAACAACAACTTTTTTAATAAATTACTTATATCTCATTAAACCTTATTCTTTTTTCATCGTCATACTTATCGTTCTACGACAAGATTAAGAACTTAACAATAAACTTATGGTAAAAAGACTGTTGACGTTTGTTCTTTTGCTGTCTGGCTCTATATCGATGCTGGCACAGAACAGGACAATTACAGGATCTCTCTACGATGGAGAGTTAAAAGAAAAGGTACCTTTTGCTGTTGTTCAGCTGCTGAAGCAGGACAGTAGCTACGTCGTTGGTGCCACATCAGACGAAGCAGGAAGCTTTAAGATTACGGCCCCTAATAACGGACGCTACATCTTAAAGGCATCGTATGTAGGCTACAAGACTATTTTCCAAAACGTTACTATCGCCAACGAGCAGGATGTCTCGGTGGGACAATTAGACTTCCAAGTAGACACAAGGACATTGAAAGAGGTTAAGGTAGTGGCCAGTGCACCGAAAGTAGTCGTCAAGGCCGATACCTTTCAGTATAATGCTTCGGCCTATCGAGTGCCTGAAGGCTCCACTATCGAGGCCCTCGTAAAACGCTTACCGGGTGCAGAAGTGTCAAGCGACGGTACGATTAAGATTAATGGTAAGGAGGTTAAGAAGATTCTTGTAGATGGGAAAGAGTTCATGGTGGGCGACACCAAGACCGCAATGAAGAACCTTCCTACCTCTATCATACAAACGATTAAGGCCTACGACCAGAAGAGTGACCTCAGTAGAGTTACTGGTATTGATGACGGAAACGAGTCGACAGTACTCGATTTCGGTATCAAGTCGGGTATGAACAAGGGTCTCTTCTCTAATATCGACCTCGGTATCGGTACGCAAAACCGCTATTCAGAGAAGGCGATGGGCGCTTACTTCAATAATAAGTTCCGTATGATGGGCTTTGCATCAGCCAATAATGTCAACGACATGGGCTTTGGAGGTGGTCCACGTGGCGGCTTCGGCGGTGTGCGCCAAGGTCTGAACGCAACCAAGATGGTGGGTCTGAACATGAACTACGACAATGGTAAGACCCTGCAATGGGACGGTAGTGTGCGCTGGAACCACGCTAATGGCGACTTAAACACACGTGTAGCGAGTGAGAACTTCGTAGCACGACAAGGCTCATTTGCGAACCGCTTGTCACAAGAATACACCAGGAGTAACTCTTGGGATGGGCGTTTCAGACTCGAGTGGCGTCCCGACTCTGTATGGAACATTATGTTCCGACCAAATTTCCGACTAAGTAAGAGCGACGGACAGGTCGTTAGTTCGTCTGCAGCCTACAATGCCGATCCCTACGAAACGGTTGACGATCCATTGTCAACAGCCGCTATCGCACAGCTGAAAGGGCTTGGCGTGATGGTGAACACACAGCGTAACATGACCATCAGCTATGGTAACACCACTACTTTGGGGGCTATGTTACAGGTGAACCGCAAGCTCTCCAGCAACAGACGAAACGTCACCTTGCGCACAGATGCCAACTATAGTAATTCGGACTCTAAGACGTTCTCAACACAAGACATTGAGTATTTTCAGTTGCAGGACGCTCTCGGTAACGACTCTACCTACCGTGCTTACCGCTACAACCTCATGCCGACAAAGAGCTGGGACTATGCTTTGCAGGCTACTTACAGCGAACCAATAGCTCGCAAGACTTACTTGCAATTCAGCTACCAGTTTAAGTATGGCTTCTCAAAGAGCGACCGTGACACTTACGACCTGTCGGCTTTACCATCAGGAACGTTCGGTAGCTTGAAACCTGCCTACCGTTCATGGGACAATTATCTCGGCTTGTTGACCAACCCATTGGGCAACTACCTTGATAATAACTTGAGTCGAAACTCTGAGTATCGCACCTATACTCACGACATGCAAGTGATGATGAGGATGATACGCGACAAATGGAAGATGAACGTGGGAGTAATGTTTCAACCACAGCACTCCACTTACATGCAGGATTACCTCGGTGTACATGTCGACACAGCACGCACGGTATTCAACTGGAGTCCTACCTTCGACTTCCGTTACAAGTTCAGTGAGCAGAGCAACCTACGTATCAACTATAGGGGTACGATTGCTCAACCGACAATGAGTCAGCTGCTTAGCATTGTCGACAACACCGACCCACAGAACATCTCAATTGGTAACCCTGGTCTGAAACCAGCCTTCACCAATAACTTCCGCTTGTTCTATAACACCTATAAGCAGAGTCATGCGCAGGCATTGATGACCTTTGCAAACTTCTCAACGACCCGAAACGACATAGGAAACAGTGTCACCTACGATGCTGTCACAGGTGCTCGTACGATACAGCCTGTCAATGTGAATGGCAACTGGGGAGCTGATGCAGGACTAATGTATAACATGAGTATCGACTCAGCTGGCGTATGGAATATCCATAGCTTCAGCCGTGCTAACTTCAACCGCTACGTCAGCTATCTGCAGCTGAACCGAACAAGTAGCTTAGACAAGAATATCACGAAGTCGCTTAACTTAGCTGAACGACTTGCTGCAAGTTATCGTACATCGTGGTTGGAGTTAGAGTTAGACGGGTCGGTAGACTATACTAACACGAAGAACAACCTGCAGAGTATGAGCAACCTACGCACTTGGCAGTTCGCTTATGGTGGTACGCTGAGTCTTAACCTACCATGGAACATGAGCATCTCGACCGACCTCCACCAGAACAGTCGACGTGGTTATAGCGACGCTTCATTGAACACTAACGAGCTACTCTGGAATGCACAAATATCACAGAGTATGCTGAAAGGAAACGCACTGACCTTCAGCTTGCAGTTCTATGACATCCTTCGTCAGCAGAGTAACCTCTCACGTGTCATCAACTCGGTGAGCCGTACGGATACAGAATACAATAGTATCAACAGCTATATCATGCTGAGAGCAACCTACCGATTGAACCTCTTTGGTGGTAAGAACGCTATGCCGAAACCAAAGGATGGTCCTGGTTTCGACCGAAACGGGCCGGGTATGGGGCCAGGTGGCGGTCAGCGACCTCCAAGAGGCGAACGTCCATCGGGCCCTCCACCATCAGGCGGTGGCTTCGGAGGCTTCTAACAGACAAGATATATGGTTAGCGTAGGGGCGTGAGCACTGTCTGACTGAGCGTAAAAGACAAGGTTACAGCGCGAACAAGCTTAGGCTGACAATAAAAGAAAAGACATAGGAGTGGACGACAACAGACTGAACAAACGCCGTCGACACCAGAAAGAGCGAGAGAGCCTCACCCCAACCTATCTCCAAACGGAGCGGGTCAGGGGTGAGGCTTCATTCTTTTAAGAACACTTGCACAGTCCTTTGAAAATGCTTACCTTTGTCTGCAAAGCTAAATCTTACAAGGGACTGAACCCTAACAAACAAATACATTGAAGATACAAAGTCGTAAAATGAGACAGACCAATCACTTTATTATAGCTGTGGGCTTGCTGTTTGCACTCTCTGCAAACACACACATCGCTCACGCACAAGGACGAAATATGCAGGAGAAGGTGAAGAACTATTTCCTACAAACACTCAAAACAAAACAGAACGAGGAGGCGAAGAGCAAGGAGGCCTACCAACGTAACCGACCTTACACGACGTCTATACAACAAGTAATGAAGGCTAATGAGATTGCAGAAAACCAAAAGATGGTGTGGACGGCATGGTGTGAAGCCAATCAGGCGTTGAAGGAAGAGAAACTTGCCAAGCCCGAGGACTTACGGAAAGGGATGAAGGCTTCATGGCACCTGCCTGTGGCTTTGGAGAAAGATGCGGTCATGCCCTACTATTACGGATGGAAGGGAAGCAGCGAGGGAAAGCTGCCCTTATTCCTTTACCTGCATGGTTCTGGTCCGAAAGAACAAGAATGGTCTACCGGACTTGCCTTAGGCAACAGGTTCAAAGACGGTCCTTCGCTCTATTTCATCCCACAGATTCCTAACGAGGGCGACTACTATCGCTGGTGGCAGGTGGCTAAACAATTTGCTTGGGAACGCCTTCTTCGACAAGCACTCGCCGAGGGCAATGTCGATGCCAACCGCCTTTATGTCTTCGGAATATCTGAGGGAGGCTACGGCAGTCAGCGTCTTGCCTCGTTCTATGCCGACTACTGGGCTGCAGCGGGGCCTATGGCAGGAGGCGAACCACTGAAGAATGCACCGATAGAGAACTGTGCTAACATGGGGTTCTCATTCCTTACAGGGGCAGACGACACTGGGTTCTACCGCAACATACTGACTTACTACACGCAAGTGGCCTTCGATTCGGCACAGTTGGCACGTCCCATGGATGCCGACAAGCGGCCGCTCTTTGTTCATCGCATCAATCTTCTACCTGGGATGCAACACCATATTAATTATGACCTCACTACCCCTTGGCTGAAAAACTTTGTCCGTAACCCCTATCCAAAGACTGTTCTTTGGGAAGACTACGAGATGGATGGGCGACATAGGTCAGGTTTCTACAACCTTCAAGTGATAGCTTCTCCTACGAAGAATCGCACCTACTATGACATGACTATCCATGATAACGTGGTGAGAGTCAGTATTCGTGAGGTGGAATACACCGCTGTCGAGCGTGACAAACAATGGGGAATTGAAATGAAATTCAACCGTAATTACACCACAGCAAAGGGTGGACGGCTACGTATCTATCTGAACAATAAGCTCGTAAACATGGCTAAGCCCGTGACAGTCATCGTCAATGGGCAAGAATGTTATCGTAAGACTGTGAAGCCCAACCTGCAAGACATGATTAATAGTTGCACCGAATACTACGACCCTTATCGTGTTTATCCAGCCTCTATCGAGGTTAGTTATTAGGTTCAATGGGCTTTTCAAGTGCGGTTACAAGGGTTTTTCATAGTGTTAACGACTGGTTATCAGCGCAAGGAGTATGTGTCAGACAGGTCGTAAAACACAAACATAGCGAGGGTAGATGTTGTTGTCTTCCCTCATTTTTTTCTCTTTCTACTCTTTAACTCCTCAATGGCTTGTCAATAATTTTCGCCCCTCTTGAAACCAGTACACGCCCTTCTGCGTTTAAGAAGAGGCCCTTCTGCGTTCAAGAACATGCCCTTCTTGTATGCAAAAGACGCCCTTCTTGAGGCAAGAAAGGCGTCTTCTTCAACAGAGTATGTAATGTGCTGATATATTACGAGTTACATAGTTGAACTTTATAGATATTATCGTCTTAATCTAAGGACCAATCTGTGCGTTTTTGTCACATATTTTCATGAATTTAGAAAGTTATCTGAAGGTTTAATCCTCAGAGGTTTTCACAGAATGAGTAAGGACCTATTCGCACCCGAGAAGGTACCTTATAGCAGTGCCTTCTATAAGGTTGTCGCATGAAAGAGATTGTGCACTTAGAATAAAAGAACCATCAAAAACGGGACTACCTCCGTAAAGGTAATCCCGCAAATCTAATACTTCTAAAGATTATGATGTGCTATAAGCCTATAACTAAGAGTCTTATTAAGGACCTGTTGTGTAGAAACTTAAAGCACTTTCAGACGATATTCTGTTAACGCAACTTATAGCCCTTGAAAGCATAAAACATAATATAGCCAAAGCATACAAAGCAAAGACCATAGGCATATCGAGCATCTGAAACATCCTTTAAGAGGCCAAACAACACTGTAATAGCTGCTCCACCGATAAGTCCCATGGTTAAGAGTGACGACCCTTTCTTGGTGAACTTACCCAAATCCATCAGTGCTAAAGGCCAAAAAGCAGGCCACATCAGTGAACAGCCTAAGGCCATGACACCAACACTAAAGATACTATAAACCCCTGGGAGAAGGACGACAAGGGCAGTGCCCAGCAAGGCTACGAACGAACATATCTGTAAAGCACGTGTCTGAGAAAGATACTTAGGGATAAGGATAATTCCCGCTATATATCCAATACTAATACTAATCGGTGTTATCCAAGAGTAGTTCTCTGGATGAGTAAGCCCTAACTCGTTTGCATAATCAATCAGTGTACCCAAGACGATGGTCTCTGCACCAACATAAAAGAAGATGGCAATAGCGCCAAGAACCAAATGTGGAAACTGGAAAACAGACTTTTTACTATTCGCATAAGCAGACACCTCTTGGTCAATCTCATCTGTTTCACTACTATCCTCACCAGCGGCCTTCACCTCTGGTAATGGTGATAAAAGCGCCACAACACCCAAAGCAATGAAAAGAAAGATAATCACAGCAAAGGGTTTACCTAAGTCATCTATAGCAACACTGCCTGAGGCTCCTGCAAAGAAAGCAATAAACAGAGGCGATACTGGCCAAGCTAACTTGTTAATCATACCCATAATAGAGATACGCTTTGCGGCACTCTCCGTTGGTCCTAATATCGTTACGTAGGGATTAATAGCTGCTTGTAAGAAGGTGTTGGCCGTTCCACAGAAAAAAGAAGCCGTCAGGAACAAAGGAAAACTCTTAGCATCTGCCGAGAAGATAAATGCTCCGAAAGCTATGGCAAACATTCCAAACGCAGTAGCCATCGTACGTTTATACCCTATCTTACTGATTAATATTCCCGCAGGATAGCCAAAGATGAGGAAAGGAAGGAATGTTGCACCAATAAGCATATACGCTTCCATGGAAGAGACGCTTAACGACACCTTCAATACTGGTACCAATAAAGAATTAATACCCAGTGCAAAACCACAAGTGAAAAACATTAGTCCTAAGAATGCCATAGGTACAAGGAAACTCTTTTGTTCTTTCATAAGTCTATTAACAACACTTTTGATGAATACTATTATATATGTAATATGGGACAATAAGAGATATGCTCCAAAATAAAGGAGTGATGGGATGCCCACAAGCAAGAATGATACACAATGTTTTCAGTGCTACAACGCTTTGATAACAGGAACAGAGATGTCAAAGGATGTGATTGAACACTAACCTTAGAAATGGCACCTTCTCACTTCTTTAAGCGTTATGAAAAGATTACCAAAGAGTATATAAGTCCCTAAACACCTATTATCAACGACTGATATGCTCTATCATTTATAATTGTTGGAAGGCCCAACAAATGTTACTCTGTATGTTGTCATTTCAAGAGAAAACCCAACTCAAGTGTTGCAATAAAGCCACATTAAATCTTGAATGACGGTACAAAGGTACAAAAAAAATGCGAAAGTCTATCATAAAAAGATAGCTTTCGCATTCAAACTCTTCGTAAAAAGATAAAAAAATATCATTTCGTATATCGAAGTATCTCATCACGACACTCCTCCATCAGCCATTTTGGTGTACTCGTTGCGCCACAGATGCCTACTGTCTCTACCCCATTAAACCAGTTCATGTCGATTTCATCAGCGCTCTCAACCTGATGGGAGTTTGGATTCACACTTAGGCACTCATGAAAGAGGACCTTACCATTCGAGCTCTTACGGCCTGCCACGAAGAGAATCAAGTCATGACGGGCAGCAAAGGTAGAGATGTTAGGCATGCGATTAGCCACCTGTCGGCAGATAGTATCAAAACTTTGGAACTTAGCATCAGGGGAGATATGACGCTGGATGTAGTCTATTATCTTATGAAACTCATCCAAACTCTTTGTCGTCTGGGAGTAGAGATAAATGTCATGGGTGAAGTCTAAGGCCTTTACATCCTCAAACTTCTCTATCACAATGGCATGACTATGGGTCTGCCCAACCAGTCCAAGCACCTCAGCATGACCGTTCTTACCAAAGATGACAATGGAGGACGACGCACTAAGGGTTTGTCCCTCACCGACTGCAGGAGGGAGAGAAACAGAGGAGGAAGATGTCGTGTCTTCTCCTTCTGTTAGGGGTCTGAGTTTTGATGGGTCGTTGACAATTGTGTTACCCTTGGATGTTATCATATAAGAAGGCTGTCGTCCCTTCTCATACTGAGTCTTGATACGCCGCTGAAGAGCGAGGACCACGGGACAAGTAGCATCTATGATCTCAATGTTATTACGCCTTGCAAGCTCATAGGTCTCGGGAGGTTCGCCATGAGCACGCAGTAGAACCTTCACGTCATGAAGCTCGCGCATCTGCTCATGGTTGATGGTGATGAGTCCTTTCTTCGTCAGTCGCTCCACCTCCATACTGTTATGTACGATGTCACCTAAGCAATATAACTTTGTCCCTTTGGCTAATTCTTCCTCGGCTTTCTTTATGGCTGTGGTCACACCAAAGCAAAAACCACTACCGTTATCTATCTCTATTTGAAGCATTCCTACTATTTATATAAAAGAGTGAGAGGGTGGAAGGGAGATAAGAAAATATCCCCCTATCCGCCTCACTACCTAATAACTCGTTCACTTGTAGACTTGTCTACTTGTCAACTCATTCATTTTCTACTTGTTTACTCATTCACTTATCTACTCGTCTACTTGTCTACTCCTTCACCTGAATAACCATGGCTCCAGTGCGTCCGCTATACTCTGGGGCGTATGCACACTGTACTGTACAGGTTCCAGTTTGGTAAACACCAGCGCGATCAACGTAATACTCGGTCTCAACAACATGTTTACCCTTAGCCATCTCATCGAAGTAATAGTTGGTGGTGTAGTCCTTCGGAGCAATATAATACCCCCAACGATAACCACTCAACTGGCTGACAGGCTCAAGGCAGGCCGCACGCTTGTCAACAACTTGTACAAAGTCGTAATCACGATCAGCAATGATTGTCAAGCGGATGCGCACCTTGTCACCCACTTTAAGGTGCATAGTCTTCTTGAAAGACACGCTATCTACCAGCACCTCACGTATAATCTTCATACCAGATGTGGCTGCAGAGATGTCTGTCGAAGCCTGGAAGAACTGTGCATAGACCGCCCCCCAGCTGGTGCCAGTGCTTGTCTTATTGATTGTTAGCTCATGACGGGAAGGCGATTGGATGTCGACAGGCTGCGAAACCTTCACATATCCCAAGCCAGCAGTAGGCTGTGTCGTCTGTAAAGGTTGGTTGTCAAGCAACAACGTAGCGTGTTCTCCGTTCTGCATCAGCCAGTTTCCCTTATTAGTAAAGGCCCAAACAGCATTGACAGAGTTCAATGGTGTGTCCCAAGCCTGCGTACGCTTCTCCTGTAAGAGCCACCGCTGCATCTCGATAAGCGTCTTACTATCATTAGGTGCGATGGCCTTTAAAGCCTCGATAGCCGCTACCTGCGTTGGTATCTTATAATCACGCCAACTGTAATAAGCGTTTTTAGAATCGAAGTAACGCCCCTTCTCCTCTGTATAAACCGTATATTCCTTGATACTCTGTAGGTATTGACGTGCCTTCTCAACCCTACCATACTGCTGAAGGATTACTGCTGTGTTAGCCTTACCATAAATGGTTAATTCCGTAGGCATCTTGGTCAAGCGGTCAATGAGGTACTTAATATCATTTGTAGAACGGTCGTGATAGAACAAAGCATTGGTGTAGAGATAATCACAAAGGTCATCAGACGGGAAGAGAGTAGTGTCATACTTCTTCTCGTAACGCTTCATCTCCTTCACACACTTAGCCACCTTCTTATCCATAAAACGGAAAGAAGCCTTAATCATGTCCGTTTGCTCTGGCGTTGGAGTCGTAATACTCTGCAGACGAGCGAGTGTCTTTGTCACCGCAACCGTCATATACAAACTTCCCTTCATCTCTGGCCACCAAGAGAACGAACCATCAGATTGCTGCAAATCCTTCAATTTCTCGAAGATTGAAGTAAGGTTGTTCTGCAACTGATTAGCGTCGAAGAAACGTACGAGTTGCTGTTTTTGCTCGTTTTCGTTCTTTGCCTCCATCACCCAAGGCGTCTCATTAAGTGTCAACGACTTAAGTTCTTGATTCTTCTCCAAGGCCGACATCATTGAAGTCTCCTTACTGCTCTCCTTCTTCCATTGCTCAATAGTCTGCTTAATCACCGGTGAAGTACTCATGATGTGATTACCCAAGTAATTTGCATAATAAGCCGATACAAGACTGATAGCATTATCGTCATTTGTCTTAGAGATGTATGGCAAGGCCTGAATCATCAACCAGTTAGGGTTGTTAGTGTACTCTACTGTCAGTTTCTGGTCGGTACTCTTCTTTGGGAAGAGCTTACTGATATCTATTGTCTTAACGCCCGCCTCATTCTGAGTAAACGGATAGGTGTTTGTAACATACTCCTTGTTAGGAAGCACTGATAGGTAGTGTTGCTCCCCATCAGAGAACCCACCGCCCTCAACCAAGAAGCGTACAATGAGCAAGGATTGGTCAGCTGTAAGCTTGTTAGCGTCCTTTGCCAACAATGAAGCTAAACTATACGTTGCCGAACCACCCCCCTGTGCCTTCAAGACAACAGCCTTACTATCCGTGAAGAGCACCTTCTCCGTTGCAGGGTCAAGTATTTCAATCTTTGCCTTAGCATTGATATCCTTCTCAGAAAGGTTGAACAAGCGCGCAGAAAGCATCGCCTCATCACCCATACGGACAAAGCGAGGCATGTTAGGTTGCACCATCAAGGTCTTCTGAGCCACGATATCATCAGAAAGGAAGCCATTGTTCATATCCTCATCGTGTGCTAATCCCATGAAGCGCCACGTTGTTAAGCTCTCAGGAAGGGTGAATTTAATACTTACATTACCGTTCCCATCGGTCTGCAACTGTGGATAGAAGAAGGCAGTCTCATTGAGGTTCTCACGCATAGAAGGCTTTACAGTCTTCGTTTTGTCCTTTTCTTGTTTTATCTCCTCATCTTTCTTGATAACAGGAGCAGTAAATTTCACATCCGATTCATTGTCATCTTCATGGCCAACCTTAGCTACCTCGGCCATAGCAGACTCCTTTCTCTCAGCCTGTGAATCAAAAGTACGTGTCATACTCATCATCCTGTAGGATTTAGAAGAGTAATAACGTGTATCTGGAAAATCAAATTGTTGTAAGAAGCGGCTATCAAACTTTGAGAAAGACAACCGATCCACATTATAATAATGAAGGTTTGCATCAGCTGAAAGATAGATGCCCCCATAGCGAGGACTACGCCATTCAGCAAATGTATAGTTAAGTGAGAAGAAGCTGTTAAAGCTCCATGAATGAGACATGAGCTCGTCAAGACTCTTATCATAAAGCGTTGCCATCAACTGAGCATTAGCCGCCTTACCATCAGGACGATTAATGGTCACTGTCCATTCCTCCTGTTGTCCTGGGGTAAGCTTATTACGGAATGTCTTCCATTTCACTATTAAGTTCTTATCTGGTAACGGACGGCTAATCCTCTCAGAATGCCTATACAGAACGCCATTCTTTACCCAAGCATAATTAAGAAATAGCTCATCACCATACTCTTCCTTATATATAAACTTGCGTGTCGTTATACTATTACTCTGATTGAAAGCACCTGTCTCAATCACTTTATCGCCTGAGAAGATAGAATAAACAACATATTGATTCTCATCGCTTGAGCCTACCTGCATATAAATAGGACCTCCATCACGAGGGAATTGGTTCCCACTTAGATAGAACCAGTCATGTGTCTCAATAACAGGACGCTTATCGTCTAAAGAGAAGACAATAAAGTCCTGGTCTATTGTATCCGTCCCACAAATTGCATGTAGACGATAAGTTCCAGAAGACAAAGCCTTTATAGCAACCTCTTCATTAGCCTTCACGGTCGTGTAATTGCCATATACATACTTACTCTTATCCTTCTGCTGTGGTACTATCACATATTTCACGGTACCATCAAGAGTATTTCCTGCAACATTATAGTAACCGAACTTTATCGTTTTAAGGCTATTACGCAGATTCTTATAAGGGAGATTACAAGACAAGAACGTCTCTTTTGTACCTATTGGTAACGACGCATAGCCCTCATGGGTCTCACCGGCAGCATCAGTCACCGACGCTTCCACACTAAAACGATAGAATAGTGAGCGAAAGTCTTTATTACCGGCTTCTATTTCCTTCTTGACCTTGTCAGAAAATACAAAAGGTACGGTAACAACGAACTCACCCTTATCATCTGTCATAACGTCCTGTTCGTTCACGCTTGCAACGTCTTCATAGAAGCTACACCAATAGCTTGTATTACGCGTGACAACGTAATGCACCTTTGCACCTTGTACTGGTACACCAGCAAAACTCTTAGCATGTCCAATCAACTTGATAGTGTCACCGATAGCATACTTATCCTTATATTCGTCAAAACTTACGTCAAACGTTGGTCGTTTATACTCATCTACCGAGAATGACTCATACCCTTTTGTACCATAATCTGCCTTGATAGTGAATCGTCCAGTCAGTCCACTTGTAGGCAGCTCAAAGTCGGCTGCAGCAGTACCGAAGCTATCTGTAGTCACTGACTTACGCCCAATCTCCTTATAATTAGCGTCACGTAAGATCATATCGAAGGTTAGTCCGCCTGCAGCCTTCGTCTTATAGCCTTGCTTTGTATTCTGATAAGCAATGACAGATGCGTGCACTGTCTGTCCAGGACGATAGATACTCCTATCCGTGAAGACCTCAGTTACCAAGTTGTCATAGTTTCTTCCGCTGTAATCATACGAACTTTCCAGTCTTACTTCCCTAAAGGCTTTGTCCTTACTCGTAGCGACATAGATCTTTGGAGTATTGCTTTCCGACTCAAACACAACCTCCCCTTTCTTGTTCGTCACCTGCTTCTTGACAACAGAGGGCTTACCATAATATTCTGCATAGGTAGCTCTAACCTTTACATCGGCTACTGGTTGCCCATCCACAACATTAACTACAACATACCGTGACAGCCCCTTCGGCTGCTGTTCAGACATGACATAGAGGTCACTAACATAGTAGAAAGCATACTCTGGTCGGACATCCTTATTAGAACTCTCTATCTTAATAAGGTAGACACCCAAAGGTAATGTAGGCATTAAGAAGGAGTCCTTCACCTCTTCATAGTCCTTATGACCAGTGTAAGTACGGTTGATTGTCTGCGTTGTTGCGGGCAACAGGCTTGCCATCAACTTGTCCCTATCCTTCTCAACATTGACACGAAGGAGGTGATCTCCAGCCAGTCTCGTACGTGTAACAGTTACGGTAACATTCGACAAGTTGCGTGTATTCAGTCTAACCCAGTTATTCTTCTCCGACGAACTAACATTAGACTTATCAAAACGAGCATCGAACATCGGTTCTGTCAGTGACATACGGATATTACGTAAACGCACTATTCGCTTCCATGAGGCCCATCTAACGAGGGCATCATCAATATAAGCTATCTTCTTCTCAACGGGTGTGTCCTTGCCCATACATAGATAACGTTGTATTGCAACTTCCCCACTTATAGGTAAGTCGCTATACTCTTGCATGAGTGAGTCGAGCTTTGGAATACTCTCTTCCTTCTCCTCTATCCCCATCAAGGCCGTGTAGCAAGCTGCTTCTCGGTTTCCAACGCTTTTGTAATAACTATGTAGTTTATCGTAGTTACCCACCTGCATACCAATAACATGCAACAGGTCGCCCTTGAAGATATTATCGTCTTTACCGATTTCTACCAACGGCTGAAAGTCAGCTGCCTTCTGGCTTGCCAATAGAGAAGGATTGGCAAGTGCCTTCTTAAAGTATTCATCAGCATTACCATCATCTTCATTCCGATCTATCACACCCAAGACACAGTTATAGATAGCCGATAAGACTTCATCCTTACCTTCTACCATCTTTGCCTTTGCCTTCAATCGTTTAAGCTCCACCTCAGCAGAGTCTGGAGCTATCTCTGTCCGTAACCTTGATGCCATCAGACTTGCTGCCAACACCTGTCCATAGGCTTTCTCCTTCTGTGCCTTCCGTTCAATCTGCTGCAATAAGCTGATTTGTGTCTTTGGCAGGTCCATTCTCTCTGCTTGATTTACTTGTTGCCATAAGGCATCGAAACTCTGTGCTGTTACGCTGATAGGCAACAACAGAAATATAATTGATAAAATGATAAGGGATTTTCTCATACTCTCTTTCTTTTTATTAATTGCAAAGATAATGATTTCAAAGGATATTTCAAAAGATGAACTATGTATATTATAGAGTATTAATATTCCTACCTTATTATATAATTAAACGTATCGAAGCGTGTAAAGCCCATCTTCTCCAACTGCTGCCGACTCTCTTGCCGGTCTTTGTCTGTGTTATATTTGGGTATCAAGGGTAAGCGAATAATCACCTTATCAGCATACCCGTTCGCTGCTAACCACCGAAGATTACTGATTACCAGAGCATTGTCTTTACAAGTGTATGCCTTATAGATATCAGGGTTCATATCCTTAATATCAACATACCACAGCTTTATCAAAGGGGCAACAGACTTGACCCTCTCAAGCTGTACATTGAGTGATGTCTCTATTGTCAACATCCACTCAGGGTTCATTATGCCTGCAAAGGCCTTGATGAAGTCTGAATGTAAGAGGGGTTCACCACCTCCAAAGCAGATGCCACCACCCGTTGCCATAAAGTAGAGGTCGTCTATCTCCACCTCACTATATAACTCTCCTGGCGTCATCCTACACCATACCCCATCAGCTTGTAAGCACTGAGGATTTAAGCAGTAGACGCAATGAAGCGGACAACCATGGAACCCTACCAATGTTGTTACGCCCTCCCCATCGGTAGAGAGCCTATGCCGATTGATGGCTATAAACGGTGATGTTAATTCTGACTGCATTTCTCTTGATGGGATTGTGGGGCTGCACTGTTTTCTAACTCTTTCTCTAAATACTCCCTGTCTATCTCTCCTACTTTGTCAAGAGAGGGTTCTAAACGGACAACCATATCGTTAGGATTACGAATAGACTTCACTGCTATCACCTTATTTATATACCCATAAGATGAGAACACGAGCGTGTCATTGCGGTTAACCTGCAAGGCAAACCTTCCATCCTCGCCCAAAGACACTCTCTTCTTACCACCTTGTATAATAATATTAACCTCCGAAGCTGCATCACCAGATGACGCATTAAGCACTCGCCCACTAATAGCTATAGAGCACTTCAAATCTCTTGTGCGTGCTTCTGGCATAACTTCTGTCTCGCCCTGAACTAACATATCTACAGAATCCTGAGCTTTGCTCTCAACGTTGCAAGCTTTGGGACTATTCTGACATGATGTAAGCGGGACCGTAGCAACGCATAGCCCTGCAGCCAAACCAGCCACCTTTATGCCCCATCCCTTGCGTTTCCGTTCTCTTAACTGTGTCTCTAAATAGCGTATCTCTGCCTCACAAGCAGGGCAAGTACCCGCACAATCCCCCTCATAGTGACATTCTTTGGGTTGATAGCTAATACCATTCGCATTTGCTATCTGCTGCCGAATACTCTTTAATAGCTTACAAGTACTCTTCCCTTTCACCATAACCTTAATCTTTACTTACACTTCTTCGTCTTCTCCATGTGCGACTTCACCTTATAAGTCCTACGACCATATACATCATCGTTATATACTGTCTTCGTAAATACAGCAAGGTCTCCAAGTAGCAAATTTCCATCGGTTTTAAGAATAATAACATTATTCTCTGAACGTAAAAGAGAACTTACACGAACCTTTTGCTTCTCATAACCGATATATGAAATAACCAACGACGTGTCTGATGGAACTTTCAAAGCAAACTGTCCATCTATATCTGTTGCAATGCCCTTGTTTGTTCCGTCTATAAAAACACCTGCCCCTATCACTGGTTCTTTATTTTCTTCGTCTATGACCATTCCACGTACAATCACTTTAGGTTGATAGCTGATACCATTGGCATCCGCTATCTGCTGCCGAATACTCTTCAGCAACTTACAAGTACTCTTTCCTTTTACCATAATCCTTATCCTTACTTACACTTCTTTTTATTCTTCTCCATGTGTGACTTTGGTTTATAAGTCATGTGACCATACACATCATCAATATTACTTGCGCTCCCATCTCTGCCAGAGTCACTTGCTGCATTTACTGTTACTACTTCAACCAAACCTGTCATCGCATGCCTTTCAAGCATAATAACATTATTGTCAGAACTTAAAAGAGAACTCACACGAACCTTCTTACTATAGTATCCTATAGATGATATAACCAACGACGTGTCTGATGGAACTTTCAAAGCAAACTGTCCATCTACATCTGTTGCAATGCCCTTGTTTGTTCCGTCTATAAAAACACCTGCCCCTATCACTGGTTCTTTATTTTCTTCGTCTATGACCATTCCACGTACAATCAC
>QWCL01000224.1_pt1 | contig 24468 bp, 13 predicted proteins | sample 1972551 | NCBI WGS metagenome assembly QWCL01 (sample SAMN09866709, study PRJNA288562) | Human oral metagenome isolate term2_saliva, whole genome shotgun sequencing... | isolation source: mouth | host: Homo sapiens | place: USA: California
GACTTTTAAGTTATTAGTTAAGGAATTAGGAGTTGGAAGTATTATTTGGAGATTCGACCCAATGATTCTAACAGATGATATTTCCATAGAGACCTTACTCGAAAAAGTAAAAGGTATAGGCGATTCTTTAAAGGGTTATACAGAGAAACTTGTGTTCTCTTATGCAGACATCACAACCTACAAAAAAGTTAAATACAACTTAGAGAAAAGCGGTGTTCCCTATCATGAGTGGACCGAGGAGCAAATGCAGGAGTTTGCTGCAAAACTCTCTGAAATGAATAGAGAACGTGGCTGGAATTACCAGCTGGCAACCTGCAGTGAGAAGATCGATATCGAGAAATATGGTATTCTCCATAATCGTTGTATTGATGCAGACCTCATAACTCGGTTAGCATGGGACGATAAAAGGCTGATGGACTTTATGAAGGTAAAGGTTAAGCCAATGCCTTCCCCCTCCTTGTTTGACGATGCTGACGATTTGCTTCCTGAAGGAGCCATTCGTCTTCCTCATAATCAATACTTTATTAGTGTGCATAAGAAAGATCCTGGTCAAAGGGCTTTATGCGGTTGTATGGCAGCAAAGGATATCGGTGAGTATAACACTTGTCCACATCTTTGTGAATATTGTTATGCCAATACAACCAAGGAACGTGCTATTGAAAACTGGAAGCGACATCAACAAAATAGGAACGCAGATACAATTACAGGTAAATAATTATGTCCGACTTTATACGATTGTTTAAGGAAAAAGGTAATTTATCATTCATAGGGATGAGAGAAACTGCGGAGTCTCTCCTTCCTGTGGAACGGGTTGAACGTGACAAACTTTACCACGATTTAGACAGGGGTAAAGGGATTTTGGACGATGAAGCCCACCTGAATATGTATTTGCATAGCTTTGGAAAGATGCACAAAGCTAAGCTTGATACTGCATTTGATGCTATACCCAATTTTGCGCAACTACTAACAGAAGACTTTGAAATCTATGACTGGGGTTGTGGGCAAGGTACGGCAACTATATGTCTTTTAGATTTTCTATCTTCTTGTAATATTACACCAAAGTTATTGAACATTAATCTGATAGAACCATCTAAGGCTGCTGTTAAACGTGCATCAGACGTTATAGCTTGTATTAATTCTAATTATACCGTCAAGACCATCACGAAAGATTTTGATAGTCTATGTGTGGATGACTTTGAGAAATCTAATCATAGAAAGATTCATTTATTCAGTAATATCTTGGATGTAGAAGGCTTTGACTTAGCTAAATTCATCCTTCTTTTTCAACAATCGTTTAATGCAGCCAATACATTCATCTGTATTGGTCCCTATTACTCAAACTCCCGAAGGATTAGCGAGTTCATTGCTGCAACTGATCCTGACGAGATGTTTGCGATAATGGACAAGGATAGAGGAGAATGGTTAAACCAATGGACAATCTCTTTGCGTATATTTGATAAGGCATTCGAGCGTGTAGAGGCTATTAGGGATATTAGAAAACGTATTGAGGAGTCCCACAAACAAGATCAGTTCTTTGCGGGTTACGTATTGGATGCAGTAGCCGAAGAATATCAAGATACTCAAGACTCTAACGAGGCGGAGAGTCTTTATCGTTCATTATCCGTATTCGATGTAAAATCAAATATCCAGTTGGGTGTATATGATAAGTGTGATGATCAATTGGCAGTACTGGCAAATATTGTTTCTCGTGGCCTTCCGACGAAAGCTCCTTTATTAGTAGAGGACACGTTCTCAAGCTTATTTGGTATCTCACAAAAACCTGTAGAAGGGGCGATACTTAATTATGAATCAACTCATTCTATTTCTTCTCAACAAATCTATGAAGCCTTACACATTATAGACCCACGTTTTAATACTGAATACTATAATGGGGATATGTTGGAAAGTAGCTTTGAAAAAGGCTTCATTGAGCATTCCTTAAAGAACAGTGAAAACGAGTATTTGATACAGGTTCTTGAACCTCATCGTCCTCTTTCGACAATTGTTGACATTCCTGACAGCAACTTTCACAAAGAACAATGTGTGGACTTTGCTATGAATATACCGTATGGTAACCCTCGTACAGGCTTTATAATAGAGAAAGGCGGTAAGCTCTATCACAGTAATATCTTCCAACGGCATCGTGATGAACAACAGAGCGAAGAATCTACAACACAAGGCGAGAGGACATACAGCATAAAAGAGTTGAAGGCTAATTCTTTCCTTCACAGCTGGAGAAAAGAGGAATCAACGAGACAGTATCTGCAGATATTAGAAGCGAATTGCAGAAAAGAATTATCTGGGACGTGGAATGAAACCCTACAGATTGTGCTTTGTCCGTTGGCAATAGCAAGACTTGAACGAGTCTTAATAGAGGCTTTAATGGCAGGATGTCTTAAGAAAGGCGCTAAAGAGTGGAATGTTGCTGTCGTAGAACGCGACCTACCTTGTGCGGCGATAGCCGTAGAGGTTTTGCAAGAAAAGATTAGGAACATCTATTCTCTATCAGGGAAGAGCAATCCTTTACCCAGCATTAATCTTTGTGTTGTCTCTACTGCTGAATTTGCTGAGTCACCCTTACACTTGGAGCAGACGGTTAATTTGGAGATACCCCACAAACATTTTGATGTTTGCGTGGATATCTCTATGTTATTGCGTGATAATATTGATGCCCTTCCACTTACTATCAAGGCTGATGCTGTTTATATCGTTCGTTCCTCTCACTATCAGAAGAGACATCGAACTATCTGTTCTGCAAAGAACATTCAATATCCTCCGTTGGTGGTCAAAGATACTACTGGTAAATATGTTAACATACCAGAACGTGAAAATGTCTTGACTTATTTCCTACGTGACATCTTCCGTAAACCTTCCTTCCGACCAGGCCAGTTGCCGATTATCAGTCATTCTTTGGCAGACAAGACGACTATCGGACTACTTCCTACGGGTGGTGGAAAATCTCTGACTTATCAGATTTCATGTATATTACAACCCGGTGTATCGATTATTGTTGACCCATTAGTATCATTGATGGTCGACCAAGTCAGGGGCTTACGCAGTGTTAGAATAGATGCCTGCGAATGTGTTAACAGTGGTATGAGTAGTAGGGAGAAAGCCGAAAAGCTGAATATGTTGCAGCGAGGAGCCGTACTATTTATGTTGCTATCTCCTGAGCGGTTTATGATGCCAAACTTCCGAGAAAGTTTAGTTTCTATGACCGAGAAGAACCATGTCTATTTCTCTTATGGTATCATTGACGAGGTGCATTGTGTCTCAGAGTGGGGTCATGACTTCCGCACATCCTATCTTCATTTGGGCAGGAACATGATTAACTTCATGCACACAAAGTCTAAACGCCCGTTGTCTATCATCGGACTTACTGCGACGGCCTCTTTTGATGTGTTAGCCGATGTCGAACGGGAACTTACTTTAGGGGGTAATCTGACAATTGACAGCGAAGCGATTGTCCGACCAGAGAATGACGCACGCCCTGAATTGACCTATCGTATCATAGAGGTAAAAGCAAACTTTGACTCGATAAAAGAAGATGGAAACCCTTACTTACTGAATGCCAGTGTTAATGAGTGGATACTGAGAGATGTCGTTGCCGACGCTAAGATAAAAGAGATGTCTGTGCTTCTCGATACCATACCTTCGCAACTCGAGGAAATGAACAGACACAACGCAGAATGTGCGCTGGAGTGTTTCGATAAAGAGAGTTTCTATAATTCCGACGAAGAAAACAAATACCCTTATGCAGGAATCATTTTCTGTCCTCATGCTAAGGGAACCTTTGGAGTAAACGATAATGATAGGGGAACTCGAGCAGGTATCTCTACTGTCCTAAAGTCAAAAAAGGAGAAGTTAAAGATTGGTACTTTCGTGGGGGGTGACAAACCTTCTGGAGATATGGCGTCATTCAATAATAATGACATGAATGTTATGGTTGCCACAAAGGCCTTTGGTATGGGTATTGACAAACCCAACATTCGCTTTACCATTAACGTCAACCACCCTTCGTCCATAGAAAGTTATGTCCAAGAAGCCGGACGTGGGGGGCGCGACAAGAAGAATGCTATTTCTTATATTCTTTACGAGCCTACGGAATTTATCCATCTGACCATGGATAAAATAAATGACATCCGCTTCTATATGGGAGAGGATGACCCACTTTGGCTTTGGAATTATAATAATCGATATGTTCTGTCCGATGATTTCACTTCCTTTTGTAAGAAGGCAGGGGGAACGGACGAACAGGTTAAGAAGCTTGTCGACATAATTCATAGGAATGGTTATCTTGAGAATGTTGATAAAGGCATCGACCTGTGGTTCCATAATAATTCATTCAGAGGCTTGTTGAAGGAGAAAGTTATTCTCCATGAGCTGACTGATCGCATCTTGAATATAAAGCCAACTTATGTCGTGGAGATACAAGGGAAGCTACGTGAAATCATGGGTAATGACAACATCTGCTTGAAGGTTAATCTGAAGAAGGATACTATAACTATCTTCTCTAAGGAAGATAGTAAAAAACAGTATGGCTATATCTTCTTGAATTCGTTGCGTCCGTCATACAATTATATCGGCTTTGAAGATGAGATCTGTTCGAAAATTACAAATACACTTATTAACATCCTTAAAACTTACTCAAACCATTCTGCTAAAGGACTTCTCACTCCATTGGATGGTGGAAGCAACCTAATGGCTGGTATTTACCACGCTATGTCTCAGGCTGACAAAGACGGGTATGTCTATGTAACGGTATCATGGGAAAATCAAATAAAACAATCCCCAGATAGTTTCGACACAATGTTGAAAGCTGAAATTACAAATATTGCTAAGAAGCAAAACTGGAAAGACATAGATGAAAATAGATATGGAGAACTACAAACAAATAAGATAGGAGACTTCAACGATTTGCTTACGCAGATTGCAAAATGTTCCAACGATCCAAGATGGTTATGTTATCATGCCGACAAGGCTACATATCAGAAACTAAAGTTCATTTTTTACCAGAAACGAGACAAAGACGATACCGATAAGGCTATCTATCGACTTTGTTGTATAGGACTGGTGGAGGACGTTACCATTGACTATCTTTCAGAAACGTATGAGCTTAAAATACGTAACCGTTCAGACCAAGAGTTCCGGCAGTGTATGCTCGATTTCTTCATGAAATATTACTCTTCGGAGCAAGCTGAGAAGAAGGTCGCTGAGATTGATAATCAGAATGGACGTAACTACCTCGATAAGTGTTTAGGCTATCTGACGGCTTTTGTCTATACTAACTTGGAGAAGAAACGTTATCGTGCCATTGATGATATGCGTATTGCCTGCGAAGATAGTATCACCGAGAGACATAATAGTGGCAATGATGAATGGCTGAAGGAGTTCATTCATCTGTACTTTAACTCTAAATATGCACGCAAAGGCTACAAGTTTGGGAATAGGCATTATTCGCTTATGGAAGATACTGACGAACAGGGACTGGATGGCTTTGACGTCGTAGAGAAATATATACGGGCCATGACGGAGGATGGATCTGGAAGCGAGGTCGATAATGTCAAACATCTCTATGGTGCAACATTACTTTGCCTGCGTGCTCATCCTGAAAATGCTGCACTGCAGTTGTTGCTTACCTATTGTATCACATTCCTTGGTGCTGGAAACAATGAAACATTAAAAACAACGGCTTATAACAGTTATATAGAAGGTTTTATGTCACTTTATGGGACTATGGGATATGATATGTGGAACGTACTGGAAGTATTCAATGAAAAACTTTGTGCAAAAGTACATGATGCTTACATTCAGGAAGAAATCCTGAATAAAGGTAAAGATGCAATAATGCTTTTCATTCATGAAGAGAATTTTAATAAGATAACGAAGAAATATTTAAATAAATAACTATGGCATATGATATAAACCTTGCATTGGAGCGACTCGAAAAGAATCTCCAGGACATTAACTCTGCAAAGGAACAGGTTGAAGACACAATCAATGCAAGTTCACAACTTCAGAATGTAGTGAATGGTTATGTTACTTCTGTAAATACTGTTTTACAGGAGACTATCCTTTTGAAAGAGGAAATTGGCAAAATGAAAAACCAGAAGGTTATTGAAGTGAAGGAAGCTGTAGCTGCTATAGAGGCTTCTTGCACTGCTATCATTTCTGCTTTCAAGGAGGACACCTCCAGTATACTTGCAGATTTAAGCTTAGAGAACGACAGACTTACAAAGAGTAATGAATTTTTAAGAGTTTTCCAAACTAAGTTGGAACAATCGATAGAAATAACTTCTGTATTAAAGACCAAACAGGACAAGGTTTCTGCGGATGTGCTTTCCATTCATAATAGTCAGCAGGAGGCTACTGAAAATATTTCCAAGCAGTACGACCAACTTTCACAAAGAATGGATACAAGTATAACTGTACTCACTGATTCTATGGACAAAGACTTTGGAAAGCTCTCTAAACAAACTGAAGAGCTACACCGAGCAGTAACTAAAGCCCAGATGACCATAGAAGATTTAGGCAAGCAGATTTCTGAACAACATGTGACAAATCTTAAGAATATCAATATTAATCGCTGGATACTGATTATAGGTATTCTCCTCATAGCTGCTCTACAGTTCGTTATTAAATAGCCATCTCCAAGTTTTTAATGAGCTAACAGACATTAATAAAGCCCATTCGTAAATATTATTGTAGATGTTTAAAATCAGTCTATTATGACCACCTGTGACAATTGGTGCTTATTTGAACGCCAAGTCAGCATCAATTACGTCGTAAGTAAGGCTTAATTAGTGTGCAAGTAAGGTTTATTTTGATTAGGTTCGTTACATGAATAGGTTTTACAGATATATAAAAAAATAAAATGGAAGCAACAAATAGAATTAAAGCAGTGTTGGCTGAAAAGCGACTAACAAGTAAGTGGCTTTCACTAAGACTGGGGAAATCGGAGAATACTATTTCAAGATGGTGTTCTAACAAGGTGCAACCTACATTAGACAATCTGTACGAAGTCGCAGAAATATTAGATATTGAGGTGCGCAGCTTAATTGCACCAACCAAACAAACGACTTTTTAAAGCATTTTATGGCAAAGAAAAAGAAAACACAGGAAACAGGTTCGCTGAGCCTTGAAACAATATTATTCAACTGTCGTGAATACCTCCGCAGTAACGCTTCTCTCAATGACAAGCGTGACTTACTGCTTACGCTGGTATTCCTGCGCTTTATCGGTGAGAAGTTCGAAGACGAACAGCAGAAGCTTCGCCAACAATGTATTGACAACGGACTGACCGATGAAGATATGATTCAGGCCTATCTTGACCAGCCCGGAATGTACAGCGGTATCGCCTTCGTACCTCTGGAGGCACGCTGGGACTATCTGATGTTGCAGCCTGCCAACAAGCTGAACGGTGCTCTCGACGATGCTTTGCAGGCACTGGAGAACGGTGGTGGCTCACTGAAAGGCTGTGTGCGGTTGGGACTCTTCAGTAGTATCAACCTCGAAGCAAATGTCATCAAGAAGGTGATGGACGAGGTGAACAAGATCTCTCATAAGGTTTTCGGAACAGAACGCGACCTCATCGGACGTGTGTACGAATACTTCCTGAAGTCGTTTGCTATCAATGCTACGAAGGAGGAAGGCGAGTTCTATACCCCTCACGACATCGTAGAGCTAATTGCTGCCTTCATCGAGCCTTTCGACGGAACGCTCTATGATCCGTGCTGCGGTTCAGGTGGTATGTTTGTGCAGTGTGCCAAGTATGTCGAGGAGAAGCAGGGCGACATTATGCAAGTCAATGTCTATGGACAGGAGACCGACCCTGCCACCTATCGTCTGGCAAAGATGAATCTGGCTATGCGTGGCATCTCTCACCATCTGGGCGAGAAGAACGCCTCTACCTTTACCAATGATATGCACCGTGGACTGGTGTTCGACTATATAATGGCTAATCCGCCTTTCAATCTCAAGAAGTGGTATGACAGTTCCTTGAGCCACGACGCACGCTGGGCTGACTATGGATTGCCACCAGAGGGCAATGCTAACTATGCTTGGATTCTGCATATCCTCTCCAAGCTAAAGGCGGGACGTGGCGTGGCAGGATTCCTCCTTGCCAATGGTGCTTTGGGTGATAGCGATGCTGCGGAAATCAGACAGAAGCTTATTGAGAAAGATAAGGTTGAAGCGATTATCGTTCTTACACGTGAGCTCTTTTATACCACGGATATCTCCGTGACACTGTGGATTCTCAACCAGAAGAAGGAAGGCGGAATGTGGCACGGACGAAAACTGCGTAACCGTAAAGGTGAGATTCTCTTTATGGACCTGCGCCAGTGGAACGAAAACGCTATCAAGGGTGAGCAGAAGAAGAAAGTGCAGCTTGTCAAAGAGCAGGTGGAGCGTGCCACGGATATCTACTTCCGCTGGCAGAGTGAGGGAACGGACGGTAAGAACTTTGCTGAACCAGAGCTTTACCGCTCTGTTGGGCTTGACGAACTGCGAGAAAACGACTTCTCGCTGGTGCCAAGCCGTTATATCGAGTTTGTCGATCGTGACAGTAATATCGACTATCATCAAGTGCTTACCGATACGGCTGCCACTGTTAAAGACCTCCTGCACCGTCAGAAACAGAATGACACAACCTTGCGTAACGCTTTAAAACAGTTGGGATATGAGTGCAAATAAGACCAAATGGGTAAGGCTGGGGGATTATATTGAGCTCTGTGAGGAAAGAAATAGCGAGGGAAGATATACGATAGATGATGTAAGGGGTATTAGCACTGACAAGAAGTTTATTCCAACAAAAGCTAATATGGATGGAGTTTCTGTTTCATCTTATAAAGTTGTTGCACCATTTATGTTTGCGTACGTAGCTGATACTTCACGTCGTGGTGACAAAATAGCTTTGGCATTAAACTCTTCTGAAGAGTCGTATCTGATTTCTTCTATATATACAGTGTTTAAGACGTGCGAGCATCTTCTGCCCCAATACCTTTATATGCTCTTGAATCGTACAGAGTTTGACCGTTATTCACGTTTTAACTCTTGGGGTAGTGCACGTGAGACGTTTGATTGGAATGAGCTTTGCAGAATGGAAATCCCTCTTCCTTCTATTTCCATTCAGCGTGAATTGGTAAACACCTATAATGGCTTAAAGTCGTTGGCAGAGGACAATGAAGCCCTTATCGCGCCCCTTACACAAGCGTGCGAATCCCTCGTCGTGGATTGTAAAAGAAAATATAACGAAGTGGAGTTGGGGAAGTGTATAGAGTCTTGCGATAAAAGGAATAGCGAGGGGAAATATACGGTAGATGATGTAAGGGGTATCAGTACAGACAAGAAGTTTATCCCAACAAAAGCTAATATGGATGGTGTCTCTGTATCATCTTATAAAGTTGTGGCACCATTTATGTTTGCTTATGTAGCAGACACTTCACGTCGTGGTGACAAAATTGCTTTGGCATTGAACTCCTCTAAAGAATCATATCTGGTTTCTTCTATATATACAGTGTTCAAAACGTGCGAACACCTTTTACCCCAATATCTTTATATGCACTTGGGGCGTACAGAGTTTGACCGCTATTCACGATTTAACTCTTGGGGTAGTGCACGTGAAACCTTTGATTGGAGTGAGCTATGCCGAGTAAAAATCCCCCTCCCTCCTCCTGATGTCCAACAATCTATTGTAAACCTATATCATTGCATTGAAGAGGCGAAGCGGATTGCTGCAGAAGCCCGTGAGCAGATGCGCACACTCTGCCCAGCATTGATACAGAAAGCCATACATAATTAATAAAGAGAATATGAAACAGAAATACAATATCCCCTTGTTGCCTCTTCCCTACGATTTTGAGACAAAAGCTGTATTGAGGCAAGTGAACGCAGCCAACCGACGACTGGCAGAATTAAAAGGAATAGCCTTGACTATTCCCAATGAGAATATATTAATCAGCACCTTGGTCTTACAGGAAGCGTTAGATAGTTCGGCGGTAGAAAATATTGTCACAACCTCTGACGACTTGTACAAGGCAGACTTAAATATGGAGGGAGATATCGGTAATGCTGCTGCTAAAGAAGTATTGCTATACAGAGAAGCAATGTCTGTGGGTTTTAATCTTGCTCGCAACAATAAACTTCTTAGACTCAATGATATTATCGAAATACAGAAGGTTCTGGAACGTAATGATGCTGGATTTCGAAGGGTACCTGGCACGGTACTGATGGCAACGAATAAAGATGTTGTATATACTCCACCTCAGGAACATGACGAGGTGATACGCCTTATGAGCAATCTTGAGAAATATATCAATGATAACAGATTGCACGATGTTGACCCCTTAATAAAGGTGGCTATCATTCATCAGCAGTTTGAAAGTATTCACCCTTTCTATGACGGTAATGGTAGAACAGGAAGAATAATGATAATATTATACCTCATCATTAATAATCTTTTGGATTTGCCAATCCTTTATTTGAGTCGGTATATCACGCACAATAAAGGAGAATATTATCGCCTTATTCAACGCATTAGGGATAAGAATACAGACAATTTTGAGGAGTGGGAACAATGGATATTGTTCATTCTAAAAGGTATAGAAGAAACTGCAATACAGACAATTGAGCTGATTAAGGAAATTTCAAACCTTATGACTGAATATAAAAAAATATTACGTCCTGTATTTGGAAGATTGTACAAGCACGAACTGTTATATAACCTGTTCTATCATCCATATACTAAGATTGAATATATGGAGAAAGATATGATGGTGCAGCGAAAAACGGCAACCAAATATCTTGATCAAATTGTTGCAACGGGTTTATTGCGGAAAGTGAAATATGGACGTAGTAATTATTATATTAATACGAAATTAATGGATTTGTTTATCCATCATCGTGTTGAAAATGACAGCGAAACTGAGTATATTGAATCTGTCAGACAATAAAGATATGTACCCGAAAACGGCAAATTGGGTACACGTTAACTTGGATATGTACCCGAAAACGGCAAATCGGGTACACGTTAACTTGGATATGTACCCGAAAACGGCAAATCGGGTACACGTTAACTTGGATATGTACCCGAAAACGGCAAATCGGGTACACGTTATTTCTCCAACTTAATTACTGTCTACCTTGATAAAAATAAATAACACAAGAAATATGAAATTCTACGAAAGTGAGTACGAAGAAGCCCTTATCGACCTGTTAACCGACGGCACAGGCTGGCAATATACGTATGGAGGTAATATTCATCGAAAAAAACGTGAAGTTCTCCTGACAGACGACCTGAGTATCTATCTGAAGGACCAGTACAAGGAACTGACTGATAGCGACGTTGATGAGGTTATCAACCATCTGCGCCACGTCGGTGGACAAAGCCATTTCGAGCAGTTGCTCAATACGTATAAGCTAATACGTGATGGCTACCGCTATGTGCGGCACGGAGATAATAAGCCTTTCGACATCAGCTATGTTGACTTTGATCAGACTGCGAATAACATCTTCCGTGTGGTCAACCAGTTTGAAGTGGGCTATGGCATGCAGACGGATGTCCGTATTCCTGACGTACTTCTCTTTGTCAATGGTATTCCGCTCTGTATCTTTGAGCTGAAGAATCCTGCTGACGAAAATGCCACCATTGCTGACGCCTACGAACAGATACACACCCGCTATCTGCGTGACATTCCGCACCTGCTGCGCTATTGCCCGCTGTCGTGTATCAGTGATGCTACGAAGAACAATACAAAGCTGGGAACAACCTATACGCCTTATGAACACTACTATGCCTGGAAGAAGGTAAAGAACGAAGACCCTGTGGCTGAGAAAGGGTTAGACCAAGTGCGCACTATCGTCGGAGGTGTCTATGAGCCGAGTCGCTTTTTGGAGATTGTGCGAGATTACGTCTATTTCCCCGATGCCAAATCAGGGAAGGAACAAGAGGTGGTATGCCGCTATCCTCAGTTCTTTGCCACACGTATGCTGCGCGACAATGTCCTGAAAGCCTTTGCCAATAACGACAGGAAGGGCGGTACCTACTTTGGTGCCACAGGCTGTGGAAAAACCTATACGATGATGTTTCTGGCTCGTCAGCTCTCTTTGCGCTGCCCAGAGTTAGAGTCGCCGACCATTGTGATGATTGTCGACCGTGATGACTTGCAGACACAGGCAGGCGACCTCTTTCTGCAATCAGAAGACTTCCTTTCCTTAGGTACAGCCCAGAAGATAGAAAGCCGAAAAGCACTCGGAGAGGAGATGGGCTCACGCAAGTCGGGTGGTTTCTTTATCTGTACGATACAGAAGTTCTGCGAAGAAACAGGACTGCTCAATGATCGACATAACATCGTCTGCTTCTCGGATGAAGCTCACCGCACGCAGGTGCATCTTGACACGCATCTGAAGGTGAAGGGGCTTGAAAAAGGAAAAGACATCACGGAGGACGACCAAGACAAGATAGGTGCTTTTGTGACAAAGCCTTATGCCGAACTGCTTCGTACGGCTTTCCCGAACGCAACGTTTGTGGGCTTTACAGGTACACCGATAGACGACACCATACAGGTGTTCGGACAGATTGTAGACAGCTACACGATGCGGCAGGCTGTCGAAGACGGTATTACACGCGACATCAAGTATATCCCTCGTATTGCAAAGGTAACACTCGACACGGAGAAGGTGAAGGAGATTGACGCCTACTACAAGCAATGTGGTGAGGAAGGAGCAACGGAAGATGATATAGAGAAGAGCAAGAGAGCTATGAGTGCCATGGAGGTTATCTTGGGTGATGACGAACGATTGGGCCGATTAGCAACAGATATTGTCAGTCATTACGAAAAAGTCTGCGACAACAAAGTGGATGTCGTACAGAAGGCAATGATTGTATGTAGCAAGCGTCCAATCGCTTATCGGTTGTTGCAGAAGTTCAAGGCGTTGCGTCCCGACTGGTTTGTCGAAAGGAAATCGCCTGATGACAGCAAACTTACAAGAGAGGAACTCAATCAGCTGAAACCTCTACCTACCATCGCTATGGTGGCAACCCGAGGTGCCAACGATCCTAAGGAGATGTGGGACTATTTAGGTGATAAGGCACGGATAAGAATGCTGGACAACGCCTTTAAGAACGAGAACAGTAACTTCCGCATTGTTATCGTTGTGGATATGTGGATTACGGGCTTTGACGTTCCTTGTCTGACCTATCTCTATAATGACAAGCCGCTGCAGAAGCAAACCTTAATACAGACCATCAGCCGTGTCAACCGCAACTATCCTGGGAAAGAGTTTGGCTATGTAATTGACTATATCGGCATTCATAAAAACATGATGGAAGCGATGAAGCTCTTTGGCGGTGATGGCTTCGGTCCGAGTGATGACGACGTGGAGCAGACGTTGGAGATATTGCGGACAGAACTGGCGATTATCAACCAGCTCTTTGCAGGCTTTGACCTCAGTCCCTTTACAGATAAGGACGTGAAACCATTGGTGCGTCTGGAATGTTTGTCGGCTGCGGCTGAGTATATTATTTCAAAGAATGAGGTCCTGAATGTAGACAAGTTGAGGGCGTTGCCACAGAAGGTCAGTGCTAAGACCTACTTCCTTTCGCACGTGAAGAATCTGCGTACGGCATACGATATCTGTCAGCCGTCGGGCGTGTTGAGCTATGAGGAACTGTCGTTGTCGCAATGTTATATGGCGGTGGCGTCATACGTGCGTAAGACATCTGGCGAGAAACACGATGTTGAGAGTATGAACAGAGCGGTAGAACGAATGGTTGAGGAGGCTTTGAAGTGTAATGCCGTAGTGAGTATCCTGGATACTGACGTCGAGGAACAGATTTTCAGTGCAGAGTTTACTGCCCGTCTGGAAGGTGTGAAACTGCCTGCAACAAAACTGGAACTGCTTGTGAAATTGCTGCGTAAGACAATCAGGGAATATAAGAAGGTCAATAAGATTGCTGCAGAGAAGTATGAGGATTTGTTGCGCAAGACACTCGATGAATACCACAAGCGTCGTGATGCACTATCGGCTGACGAGGCTACGGTGACACAGAACGAGGCAGTGACAGCCATCATTGATGAAGCTACAAAGCAGGCGTTAGACTTGTTGAATGCGCTGGGCGAAGAGAAGGAGAGTTTCCGAGGGCTGGGATTGAGCTTTGAGGAAAAGGCTTTCTATGATATCTTGCTGCACCTCAGGGATAAGTATAACTTCGAGTATGGCGAGGATAAGAAGGTGGGTTCACTGGTTGTCAACGAAAAGTGTAAGGCTCTGGCAAAGAAAATCAAAGAGCTCATTGATGTTCAGTCTACCTTTACCGACTGGCTAAACAACAGTAAGATACGTGCCGACCTGAACCAAAGAATCTTTTTCTGCCTATACGAGAATGGCTATCCTCCGCAGTATAACAAAGAAGTGTTTGAACAGGTAATGGAGCAGGTGGAGAACTTTAAGAGCTGTGGAGGAGAGTAAAGCAAAGGAAATAAGAATTTGAATTTCAATACTAAAGAATTTATATGTCGTCAAATAGATATGCTATCATTCGGTATCAGGCTTTGGATAAATGCTTCCGAAACAAGTATTGCCGTTTCTATATGGAGGATCTTATAGAAACCTGTAATGAAGCTTTGTATGATTTTCTTGGTCCTAACCACGAGGTGAAACGACGTCAGATTTTTGACGATATACGCTTTATGGAAAGTGAGCAGGGGTGGAATATTCCTTTAGAGCGTATTCCAGATGGAAAAAGAGTTTACTATCGTTATTATAAACCTTTTTCTATCAATGAGCGTCCATTGAGCGATGACGAAATGAACGTACTCACACAGGCTGTTTCAACCTTGAACCGCTTTAAAGGTTTACCACAGTTTGAGTGGATAGAAGGTCTGCTTGCAAACCTTGAAGATAAGTTTTATCTTCGGGGGAATGGTGATTACGTAATTGCCTTTGAACAGAATCTTGACTATCTTGCTTCAAAACATTTACACTTCCTTTTTAATGCGATTGTAAACAAGCAAGTAGTACGTGTTGATTATCAGACCTTCAAAGGGAAGAGCCATACGTGGGATATTCATCCTTATTTTATTAAACAGTATAACAACAGGTGGTTCTTATTTGGGCGCAATAATAAATATATGGATGAGATCGTAACGATACCTCTTGACCGTATTGTCACAGTTGAGAGCAGCAGCCTACCTTATATAGAAAACAAGGATATAGATTTTGATGAGTACTTCGATGATATCATTGGGGTAACTATTCCGAAAGAAGCAAAGAAGGAAAGAGTCTTGTTACGGTTTTCTCCAGAACGTTTCCCGTATGTAGAATCAAAACCTTTGCATGGTTCTATGAAAGTAGTGGATAGGGAAAATGGTCTGGTAGAACTTAATATCATACCTAATAAGGAGTTTGAAGCACTTTTATTTTCTTTTGGAGAAACCGTAGAAATCATTGAACCTCAATGGATTCGTGAGGTGATAAAAGAAAAGATAGAAAAGCTTTTCAAAATATATTCTACCTGTGCACATGTGGTGCACACGTCCTCTCTACCTTTGCAACGTCATTCAGAGATGGATGAGAATATTGACGTTTAACCAAAACTTTTTGAGACAATGAGACAGGTCGCAACACTTTCAACTGAGGTTCGTAATATAGTAAATAAGTTTAATAAGGCTTTTTATGACCAGGAAAGACAAGGTCAAAGCTTGTTTACTAAAAAAAGTAATGTAAACATCCTTGCGATATCGCTCTATGCGATGCGTGATGGTGCAGATCCAAGGGTTCTCCACATTTTGGAAGAAGGGATTGTGGATTTACATCAGTATTTAGACGATGCAGAGATAAACACACTGCTTGAGAATTATCATGTAGTTGTAGAAACTCTGTTAGGAACTACGAACACAAATAGCAACAGGTTTATGCTGCCGAAGGAAATAGTAAATCTATGCTCTACGCTTGTAGCAAAGTCAGGTAATAAACGAGTATATTTGCCTTATGCAGGCGATGGTAGTTTTCTTGATGCTGTTGCTTCAAATGCTGAGTGTGTAGGCTTTGAGCAGAATGAGCTTCTGTGGGCGATAGGTCAGATCCTACAACAGGGTAACGAGGCTGCTGGAGCTATTCGTTTGGGTATGCCTGCTGAAGTGCGAGGTAAGTTTGACAGTATCTTCACCTTTCCTCCAATGGGGATAGGAACTCGTGAAGAAAAAGATATTGTTAGCCTCTTATCAGACCTCGCTACAAACCATTTGAGTGAGAATGGTAGAATGGCTTGCGTATTACCAGCCTCTGTCTGCTATACGATGGGACCATGGTATCAGTTGCGGAAAACTATTGTTAGCAATGGTTTGTCAGTCTTGGCAATATTGCTTCCTGAGAGATTATTGTATCCTACCTCAAATATCGAACTTTGTGTTCTGATTATTGAAAACAATCATCAGAGTAATATCACTTTGGTGAATGCAACAGATAAGCACTTTCTTGCTAATGAGTTTATTGAAATTCATAGTCTTAGAAAGGTTTCGTTGAAGGCAGCTGCTGTAGTCGACACTATCAAATCAGGTGATGAGGCTTTGGTTTGGTATGGCTCAGCGGAAGCATTAGACAAAGAACTTACCTTTGTTCCATCTCGATATTTGCCAATACTTTTAGATCATCGCCCAGCAGCAGGTGAGACTGTTTTATTTATTGGATATGTTGCAGAAAGGGTTAATAAAAAGTTTGCTTCGCAAGATAATAGTAACAGAATGCTTACATTCAACTTGCTGAGTGATAATTATCTCACTTGTGACATCAATGTTTCAGACATTCCTACAAAGCAAAACTATGGTGGTCGTGTCATCACAGAAGACTGCTTGGTTGTAGGCTACATTAACGGTGCGATAAAGATTGGCAGAGTGGGCGGTGTATCTGAGTCTAATCCTTTGGCATTAGGGCTTGATATGTTTGCATTTAAGATGCGATACGTAGAAGAAGGTTCTCCTTTCCTTGTAGGCAATGAATTAGTCGAGCCTCGTAAGATTAGTTCAATTATCACAGAGGACTATCTACTTAGATGTCTTACTTCTGATATTGTCCTCAAGCAAGCAAACGCCTTGGCTGTCGGTATTGGTATTAAACGCTTGAGAAGCGAAGATTTCCTTTCTTTCAAGATTTATGTTCCCAGTCTTGAAGAACAGAACATGCGTTGCAAGGAAGATGCGGCTACATCAGTGAAAGATGCTGATGCACGTTTGCTGCAGACATACGAGGACTTCCGTAAAGACATGCACATGAAGAAGCATGCCTTAGGACAGACGTTGTTCAATCTTAATAACTGGTGGAAGTTGCTGAGTACAGCACGTAAGAAAGGCAATGGTGTAGTCTCTGACACAGATGTGTTAGGAGTAACGAAGAAAATGACTGTTGCTGAGATTTTCCAAAACCTTGAGACAACGATGTCAAAGTTGAATACCCAGTTGAGTAAATTTGACACGGGTTACGGCTTAGCAAAGGAAGAGTTTGCACTGACAGAGTTTCTTGAGCAATATATTGCTGAGCATCTCAGTCCACTGTTCAACTTTGAGTACAATGCTGACAACCATAGGCATGGGTATGATCTGATTGAGCCATGGGACGGAGGTAAGTTGGTTGCCTCTAAAGGGGACCCTGTAGAGTATATTACTTTCTCTAAAGATGCTTTAGCAATGGTTCTCAATAATATTATCAGCAATGCCTGTACACATGGATTTGCTGGCAGTGAGGGAGTCAACAATAAAATCCGTATGGATATAAAGTCTGATGGCACAAGCTATGTGCTTACTGTTGCCAATAATGGTGCTCCACTCAAAAAGGACTTTACCCAAGATGATGTATTCATCTATGGACAAACCTCTGGAAACACCAATGAACACTTTGGCATTGGTGGCTACGAGATAAAGAGACTTATGAAAGAGTTTGATGGAGATGTGGAGATTATTTCGTCTCCAGAAGCAGAGTACACGGTTACTTATAGGCTCATCTTTCATAAGACGAACATAGTTTTTGGCTAACAAAAAAGTTATGATAGAGCAAATCAACTACAAAGTTTTATGGGTCGATGATGACGAGAGCATCATCGATGCCTATACAACTCTCGCAGAGGTTAATTATAACCTTTCTTTAGACGTGGCTCCTGATTGGGAAACGGCTGAAGAAAAGCTGCGTGTGCATTTTAGAGAGTATTCGGCAATCATTTTAGATGCCAATTGTAAGCTGAATAAATCAGACTCAAAACCAAGTGAATTTTTCTTGGGACAAGCATCCGCACGTCTTTCTCGAATATTTGGAGAGAAACACGAGTTTATTCCTTGGTATATCCTCTCTGCAGGTACAATGAATCAGTTTGATACAGTGTTGGCACTTATCAATACCGAAGAACGCCAGAATATGGAGTTTGTTTGGGGTGAACTTCTGTATAGAAAGGACAGTTTAGGCGAGGATGGACCAGATGCTCTCTTCAAGAGAATTGTGGAAGTCTCAAATGATAAGACAATCAACAAAGTGCTCCTTCGCCACGCAGATGTCTTCAAATACCTTGGGAAAGGAAAACTCATAGATTATGTGCAAGCTCGTAACTATATGCTTAAAATGTTAAGTGCCTTGTATAATCCAGAGGAAAACCTCAACTTTGAATATGAAGGTAATCCTTTGAGAAAGGTTCTTGAGTATGTTTTCCGAACGGCACATTATTATGGTTTATTGCCAAATGAATGTATAGACAATCAAGGTCATATAGTGCTTTTAGATGCTAGCCGTTTTATGGGAGGACTAAATATAAATTGTTATCAAGGGAGAAATGTTACCCAACAAATTAGATATGGAATAGCAGGAGAAGGGAAAGATGGAAGAAATGGAGATTCCATTTTTACACAAGACGTTGCAATGTACGTAAAGAATATATTGAATTTCTCTAGTTCAGATTCACATACTAATAGAGTTGAAATATACAGTATAAAAGATGATATTAAAGAACTATTTTTTAGCTATGTACTCCAGCTTTCGCACATAATCAAGTGGTTTGGTAAATATATAGAAGAACATCCGAATAAAGAAGAAAATGAGGAAAGAATTCAAGTTGTCGAAAGTATATCCTTCGTTGCATCTCCTGTCAATAAGAAAAAAGACGCATCCTTATGTCTTAGCAACACCCCAACAAAAGAAAGCATAATAGGAACTGCTGGTATTGCCATGTATATAGGGAATGTAGTCGCTATAAAAGGGTGTTGCAAGCTATTAGCTAAGGATAAGAAATATGTCCTAAAAAATATAAAAATAGTCGAACTGTCTGATAATACAGAAGTAGACAAGGTAAAGTTCCCTTATGTTATAACAAAATTTGAAGTTTTAAATTAAAATTCTATTGGATAAAATTAAACATGATGCTTATCCAATAGAGGTAAGCACTTTGAGAATAATTATCAATTCATAGGAAATAACATTACTATAAAATGAGACTCATTGGTATAAAACTGAATGCTTGTGATTCATACATAAGAAAATCGCTTAAAGAGAATACATGGTATCCTTTTGGACAATATTTGGAACCAACTAAAGATAATGGTTGGCGATGGCAAACAGAAGAACAGCAAAAGAATGATGCATTATGTACAAAAATGTATCAAGTTATGGCAGAAGATAAGAATGAATCTCTTAAAATTACAGTTAATTGTATTGTTGGTAAAAATGGCTCTGGTAAAAGCACCTTACTGGATATTTTTTATAGAATCATTAATAATTTTTCTATCCGCTTGATTGATAAAGCTTGGAGCGAGAACATGCCTAATAAAAATCCACAACGTGGTCATCATCTAGAATTTGCTCATGGTATAGATGCAGCCTTATTCTTTGAATCGGATGGAATTACTGGTTGCATATATAACTGCTATGAGAATATATTCTATAGTTATTATAGTGACAAAGAAGATGCAAAATTTGAAGATTTTAAAATAGATAAGCCCTTATCAAAGACAAATATAGAAAGAATAACTCGTCATTTATTCTATTCTATATGTACCAATTATAGTATTCATTCGCTTAATGAAATAGATTATGAGCCACCACATCTGTGGATAGATAAAAGAGATTGTAATATTGATGGTAAATGGATAAAAGGGCTTTTTCATAAAAATGATGGATATGTTGTTCCTATTACAATGGTACCTTTTCGTGAAGAAAATGGTAGTATAGACATCTGTAACGAAAATAATCTAGCTAAACAAAGATTAGCAACTCTTGCATTATTATTTGCATCACAGGGGAAAATGTTTATGGGGGAATATGTGCCTAAGAATATTATTTACCGGTTTAACTTCGACTCATTTTCGCAATATGAGAGTAGATTTGAAACTTTATGCTGTGAAAATCTTCCATTAGTTCCTGCTGATACATTACGTAACTTGATAAAAAAAACTTGGCTGGATAAAATTTCAATCAACTTCAAAAATAGATATAGTTTATTGCCCCAAAAAGCTCAGGAAGCACTTTTGATGTACCTTACTTATAAAACATTAAAGACCTGTATTAATTATAGAAAGTATGGTGAAATGCTTGGAATCAGAAAATTTACGTATAAAGAGATTAAACAATTTATTGATAGAGAAAAAGGGAGAGATATTAATGGATATTATCTTGAATATACTGACGAAAGCATAAACAATGTTGTTGATGAAATTATCTTTAATGATACTACAATTCATGTTAATCAGAGAATCCAGCAATTACTATACTGGCTGAAACATTTTACATACAATACTAACAATATAAATGATTCCGAAGAATATAAAAAATTGGGATTAGGAAATCCCAAAGATGATATAGCCGTAGGTTGGAATAAGAAACCTGTTGAAACACTTTATACCTGTATGAGTGATAATAAAAAAATAAGAAAGCCTTTCAAGACTTATGATCAAGCATTCATATCGATGCCACCGTCTTTATTTGAGTGGGATATTACTTTCAGCAAAAGAAACAGTAAAGAGGAGGAGAGCTTATCACAGATGAGCAGTGGCGAACGCCAATTAATGCATTGTATAAGCTATATTATCTATCATATCAAAAATATAGAAAGCGTGACTGATGGCAACTATCGTCTCCGTTACCACAACATTAGCCTTATCTTTGATGAAGCAGAACTATACTATCACCCAGAGTATCAGCGACAATTTGTGAGTAACTTAATAAAGACGATGTCATGGTGTCATATTAATCACAATATTATCAGAGGCGTTAACATATTAATCGTAACTCATTCACCATTTGTGTTATCAGACGTACCATTAGCAAATACTCTTTACTTGAATGATGGGGAGGTTGTTTCAAAGAAGGGCAAAGAGACTTTCTGTGGAAATATTCACGAACTTCTTGGTGGAAATTTTTTCATGGAATATTCTATCGGAGATGTAGCAAAAGAAAATGTAGAGGAAATTATATGCCTATATAATAATAAAAATGCGGATCCTTCTCAAAAGGATAGATATGTACATAATTGTGATCGGTACCGATATATTGCAAAAATAGTTGCAGATCAATACCTACATAACAGGCTTGATGAAATGCTGTATACTCTTAATGGTTTTTATTTAGGCCAAGAACCCTCACAAGTTATTGATGAAAAAATTGCTAGATTACGAAAGGAAATAGAAGAACTTGAACTGAAAAAAAAATCTTTTAAAACTCTCAAAGGAAATGATTAAACTTGATTATCCGGCAGATTTAGAATGTCTTAAAGAAAATTACCTCAAGATATTTGATATCGAGAACATGAAAAGACGTTGGAAGCCAGTATTATCAAAATATAACATCACAATAGAAGAATTGCTGGTCGGTGATTTCACTTTCCTCGTTGATAAGTATATATGGTACAAAACACAAAATGTGTCAAAAAGACAAAAAGATATATATAAAGATATCTTCAATTACGAATTTTATCAGAAAAAGTTAGCTGCATTCTTTATGAACAAAGAAAATGGTATCAACTTTCATACTTGTCATTACTGTAATATGTCATATATAAATTCCTATGGTATAGGAAATACATATAACACTCATTTGAACTTTATTAATTGGGCTTCAGAACAAGAATGGCGTGATCGTTTCCCAAAACAAGAAACTTTATCTAACGCTCATCTTTGTGATATTATAAAAGAACGTCCTTTTAAAACCCTACAAGAATTTAATAAGAAAAGATTTCTTCATAAAAGTATAGAATTATATAAAAGTATGAGCTTAAGTAATGATGCTAATCATTTCGACTTAGATCATTTACTCCCAAAAAGTAAGTGTCCAATTATAGGATTATCACTATTTAATTTTGTACCCTCATGTCAAGTTTGTAATGAGAAGCTAAAAAAAGATAAGGAATTAGGTCAAACAAAGGATGAATGGCTAAAAATAAGCCCAACATGGTGTGATTCAAAAATGGCAGATAGCGTTGTTATACATTTAATACCAGAATCAACATGTTCTACATTTTTTGAGTTAAAAGAAAATTATAACAAATATTATATCGATTTTAATACGGATAATGATAAGATATATGAACGTTTTTTGCGTACATTTCGACTTCGAGATAGATATAATTACCACAAAGAATTTGCTCTTAGAATTCTAGAACTAAAGGAGCGTTATACTAACGAGAAATGTAAAGAAATAAGCAATATACTCACAAAGGGAATACCAGAAAATGAGAAAAACAAATATTCTAAGGAACAAATAGAAGAAGATATCTTTCAAGAGCTATATGGAAAAGATAGATGTTTCTCAAAATTGCGAAGTGATATACTTAAGCAGAGTAAAGAAAAAACTATAGATTATTAGTTTTCCATTAAAAGTGTATTCTACACTAATAAACAGATATAATTGGCAATAAAGCCTTGCCCGAAATATTAAAAGCAAAAGAGTTTATTTCCTCGTGTTCTAAAACTCAAGATGCTTCTTTGGGAGAATATACTATCGAAAGAGTTGATTCCTCTCTCTATTCTTTAATTAAATGCTTAAGGGCGGGGTCTGCTTTTATACGTTCAGTTTCATTCTCAACAAGACTTAGCACCTCTTGTTTGACACCTTTATAGTTGGCTTCGATAGTCTCTTTGAGATTATCGGAACCATCCTCGTTTTTGAAGTCTGCAATAGTGGGTATAGACTGATAAACTTTCATTTCAGCGGAGACTTTGGCACTATCCACCACAATCTCAGCGTGGAAGATTTTCTGGTCAATACGCTCATCAAAGTTGTCGGACACAGCTCCTACAAACATACCTTGGGTAAGGTTGCTAATCTTACTGGCAGGAATCAAACTGTCCAACTGCGTAGATATGGACGTGGACTTATCGTTGCGGTTGATAGTCATTGATTGACGTTGCTGGAGGACTTTGCCAAAGCGTTCCGAGAGCGTTTTGGCTGTTTCTCCAACTACCTGCCCCGAGAACACGTTACCCACTGTGTTCTGAATGACCTTACTTTCTTTGTCTCCATAGTCTCGTGTAAGCTGTGAGAAGTCCTGAAAGCCCAAACATACCGCTACCTTGTTGCTTCTAGCTGTGGCTATAAGATTATCCAAGCCACGAAAGTAAATGGTAGGCAACTCGTCTATAATCACCGAGGATTTGAGCTGCTTCTTTTTATTGATGAGTTTTACGATACGGCTGTTATAGAGTCCAAGTGCCGCCGAATAGATGTTCTGTCGGTCGGGATTGTTGCCAACGACAAGGACTTTCGGTTCATTAGGATTGTTGATGTCAAGTGAAAAATCATCGCCCGTCATCACCCAATAAAGGGCAGGAGAAATCATACGCGAAAGCGGTATCTTGGCACTGGCAATCTGTCCCTGCAACTGGTCCTGCGCTCCGCCTTCCCAAGCATCCATAAAGGGTGAAAGGTAGTTGGCAAGCTCATCGTAGGAGGTGAGTATCGGGAATATCTGTGCGTAGGGACGGTTCAGGAACTCAATAGCATGTGGAAACGTGCAATACTTCCCGTCCTCATAGATTTTCAGAAACCAAATGATGGCAGCCAGCAAGATAATCGGTGACTCTACAAAGAAATCTCCCTGCTTTTGTATCCACGAACGGTTCAAGTTGAGCATGATGGTGTAGGCACTTTCGTAAGCGTCCGATCTCTGAAAGGTCGGGAAATTTATAGTCGTAGATGTACATGGCAAAGCCTTTCTCTATCTGCTGCTTGATGTAGTTGTTCACGATAGCGTAGGATTTACCAGAACCCGGTGTACCGAGCACCATTGAGGCACGGAACGGATTGACCACGTTAATCCAACCGTTGTTCCATTTCTTCTTATAGTAGAAGCGTGTAGGAAGATTGACGGAGTATTCATTTTCCATCAACCGTGTTTCCTGCATAAAACTCTCATTCTCCGTGTTAAACACATCGTCCATCAGGTTGTTTTTGAGTAGTCGGCTCATCCATACACCTCCCATTAACAGGCAGATATAGCCAATG
>QWCL01000219.1_pt1 | contig 24411 bp, 21 predicted proteins | sample 1972551 | NCBI WGS metagenome assembly QWCL01 (sample SAMN09866709, study PRJNA288562) | Human oral metagenome isolate term2_saliva, whole genome shotgun sequencing... | isolation source: mouth | host: Homo sapiens | place: USA: California
GTAGGATCATTTTTTTCTTCTTCTTTGTAGAAACGAAGATTTTCTAATACCACCACATCACCGGACTTCATTTCACTTACGGCTTGTGCAGGGATGTCACCAATGCAATCTTCTACAAAACGAACTGGTTGTTCTAATAATTCACTCAATCGTTTGGCACAAGGAGCTAAGGTAAACTCTGGTTTACGCTCTCCTTTAGGGCGACCTAAATGAGAGGCAATCACTACCTTCGCACCTTGGTCAATCAAATGACGCAAGGTAGGTAAGGTCGCACGAATCCGTGTATCGTCAGTGATAACGCCATCTTTCAAAGGTACATTAAAATCAACTCGTACAAATACAGTTTTATTTGCTACATTCATATTTGCTAGTGAAAGTTTCATACTGTCTCCTATGTATATAATAAACATGCCAAAAAGGGACTACTCTCGTAGTCCCTCGCAGATTATAAGCCTCGTTTGCTCATGTACACAGCTAAGTCAACAATACGAGAGGAATAGCCCCACTCATTGTCATACCAAGCTACTACTTTTGCCATATTGCCTTCCATCACCATTGTTAAGTCTGCATCTACGATAGAACTACGAGCATCACCATTGAAGTCTTTGGATACTAATGGCAAATCAGATACTCCAAGAATACCTTTTAACTCACCTTCAGCTGCTTTGCGGAATGCCGCATTGATGCTTTCTTTAGTTGCTTCTTTTTCAAGTTCTACTACTAAGTCTGTTACAGACACATTTGGAGTAGGCACACGAAGAGCAAAGCCATTTAATTTACCTTTTAATTCAGGTAATACTAATGCCACTGCTTTTGCTGCACCTGTTGTAGTAGGAATAATAGACATCGCTGCTGCACGAGCACGACGTAAGTCTTTATGTGGTGCATCCAATACACGTTGGTCATTTGTATAAGAGTGCACTGTTGTCATCATACCACGTTTGATACCAAATTCTTGATGCAATACTTTTGCAAACGGAGCTAAACAGTTTGTAGTACAACTTGCATTAGATACTACATGATGTGTAGCTGGATCATATTCACTTTCATTGACACCCATAACGATTGTTTTATCTTCATCTTTACCTGGTGCGGAAATGATTACTTTTTTAACAGTTCCCCCTAAATGAGCCGCTGCTTTTTCACGAGAACGGAACACCCCTGTACATTCGATAACCACTTCAACCCCTTCGGAGGACCAGTCTAATTTTGCTGGATCACGGTCACAGAATACACGTGTTTTTTTGCCGTCTACTACTAAATATTCGCCTTCTACAGACACGTCACAGCTTAAGTTGCCATGAATTGAGTCATGTTTAAACAGTAAAGCGGAACCTTCAATATCACCAGTATCATTAATGGCTACTACTTCCACATCTGGGTTGTTAAGAGCCGCGCGCATGACGCATTTACCAATACGACCAAAGCCATTAATACCAATCTTCACTGCCATAATCAATTCCTCCTAATAATTCTTGTATTATATAAGTTATTATACCTCTATTTTACAAGAATAGAGGGGTTGGTGCAAGTTTTTTGTACCTGTAAGTAGACGACAAAAAACCGAAGCAATACAGAGTATCGCTCCGGTAAAATTATATAATTTATTATCTTGTAGTATTTATATTACACAATCCAGTGATTCAGTTAATATTCAGCATAAATCAATAAATCACCTTGTTACTGACTCAGATAAGATTGACATTCCTCAACAGTAAATGTACAATTAAAATACAAATTGGGCTATGAATCCCAAAACTGACTTCATATTATCCTTTGGGATAAAAAGAAAAGCGTTCCTTATTGGAGCGCTTTTTTGTTGTTATACAACGATATATTTATTGTAACAAAGGTTGATCTTCTTTTTCTATTTTTCCACAAACATTTTTTACCATCTTATATACCATTACTTTTTGCGAATCTTTTCAATATTTCCTCATCACTTTTATGATCTTCTGGATTTCTAGAAAAGCAAAAACTTATCGATTCATCATCTTTAAATTTCTCATACAGCGACGCTCGAAGAAGCCTTATTTTATCTGAATTATAATTACTTCTTTTCTTTCCAACTGCATTTCTTTTAACATTTTTACAGTATATTTTTTCTGGATCCTCTGCATCATTTAAGCTTAATGCTTTTATCATAGCATCTATTTCTAACTTAGATATTACTTCTCGTACATTGATAGGGACACATTGTCCAAAATAGTTTATAAAAGCACTCAAGATAGTTCCAAGATTGACAGAATATTCTATTCCAAAATATTTCCTCATAGTTTTGACATCTATAAATAACTGTTTACTATTAGCCTCACATATCAAATTATCAGACAAATCATCTGCTCGCATAAATTGAAGTTCAACCAGTGCATATAAGTGTTTCTTTTCTTCTTTTGTAAGAAATCTCTTTACTAAAACAACATATTCTACATGCTTATAACAAAAAGTGAAACTAGTGATTGTCCAGCCAAGTTTTTCCATGTCTGCTTTTAATTTTTTTAGATTTTCGAGCATGCTTAGACCTCATTATCTATTATATTATTGCTAGTTTATCCATATACTATACTTTATCAAACTAATGCTATTATTATTCAACATTGATGATCCAGTTGCCTATTAAATATCAAATAGAAAGCTAAGGTTTTATTTTTTGTAAAGTTCCTTTTCAGCTGCATTCATAATATCATCAGCAAACTTACTTATTAAAGAAACTATTTCAGTATGAAATCCTATATAATCTGAAGGCGTAGTAATACCGTATAGTTGGTCAATTCGTTCACCATGAGCTACTTTATTTCTGTTTTTAAGTAACCGTTCATCTATCAATATTTTTTTTAAATCATAAGAGCCACCTTCTATACCTATTGTAGTCATAATTTGTTGAAATGTTTCCATTTTTAGATTACTATTTGTTGTTATAACGTTCTTATACGGAATATCTGATGACTCATTTTTCTTTGCAAATATTTCATCAATCATCTGTCCATAAAGCGTTGCTTTTTTTGTTTTCATTAATTTCGCTAATAAAGATTTTATTTCTATTGCTAAAAAATTGGATTTTAGTTCATTATGCTTTAAATGCAAATTAGATACATATATAAGATAATATTCTGCCAATGTTTTAATTGAACCTTCCCAATGTGCATATAAAAAAGTTATACCGGCGCGAATAGCACGTGATTGCTCACTATCACTTTTCGTCATAGATGATTCAACATCAAGTTTTATTGCTGTTAATTCTTTTTTTCTCCATGCTAAATCTTCATCAATTCTTTCTTTTAACTCTAATAAGCTTTTAACGTTCATATCGAAAGAACTCTTTTCCAAAAATTGTTAATTCTTTAAACCTCGGTACTGCTCTTACACCTTTCCCCATACATTCTTCATATTTTTTTTGCTCATAAAAGCTTCTAATCTTATTTTTTAGAATCTCATTATCATAATTAAGCAAATCATCTATATTATGATATATACCAACTGCAATTCCTTGGAAAGCACCTACTAAAAACGCACCTTTATGTTTATTATCAGTATATTTTTTAAACGAATCTTCTCCTAATAAACTATTTAACAGTTTAAATGTTTTATTAAAATTATCTCGAATAGTATCATACTGTTGTTCGTTCAACCGCTCAATAAATTTCAACGTTTCTTTATCCAATAATTCCTTTAAATCATCATATACAGGGATATTAGCAAAATCCATTTTTACTGATATTAAAAGTCTTAAAATTAATTCTAACTTAAACTGTTCATCTTCCTTTCTATCAGTTATAGCTACACACTGATTAAAATCTTCATTTCTAGCTAAATCTTCTAAAAACATATAAAATTTTCTGTTAGTCATAATCATTAAACAGTTCCTTACCTCTTGATCAGATAATTTAGAACCTCCCGTATTAATTCTCTGAAACAATTCATATTTTGTATTAGGATCACTTTCTTTCTTTACAATAATAATATCTATTCTTGCCCGCTTAAATGCAAGTTGTTGTTCCTTAGTAAACGACTTCTCTTCATTCTCTTGATTATTCCACATCATCCCTTCAAACGATGGTAAATAATCTGTTTTCTTCAAAACCAAAGATGGAACTTTATTACCATCATCATCTTTAAATATTCCAACAAATTGGAAAATTGTAGACAATCGTTGAACCCCATCAATTATATCCCATACTCCCTCATCATTTTGACTTACAAAAATCGATGGTATTGGTATATTTAACATAATAGATTCTATTAGTTTAGTCTTTTGGTGCTCACTCCACCTAAATACCCTTTGAAATTCTGGGTGTATATCCATTTCACCATCTTTATATATATTAATTAGTTCACCTATTGACATTTGATATGCATCACGAAAAATTTTACTTGATCGTTCACTTATTTCATCTTGTAAACTCATTTTAACCTCCATTTGCTAATATCAAAATTTTTAATATCATTTACTGTTATTCGTATAGAGCTTCCACTAATTTGTATTCCTACATTTTTAACATATTTCAAAAATTCCTCACTTTCTAAAATTTCTTTTGCTTTACTTAAATCTATATTAGATTTAGGTACAATATAAATTCCAGAGTAGGGAACAGTTTCCTTACCAAGTTCATAAATAGCTACTTTTTTCGTTATAATAGATGACATTAGTAGCTTCTCTCTATTTATATGATTTAAAGCTTGTGTTCTACCATATTCAAACCAATTGGCAGTATTATCTAAGTTCCTTTTTTCTAACTTCTTTTTATAATTTAGAAGGTGTTTTATTACGCCAGGATACTCTTTTGCAATAAGTTCATTATCAAACCGTTTTATAACGCCCTCTTGATAAGCATACGGAAAAATTATCATCTCTTCCTTCCCTTTTCCTAATGACCTAGGGCTAGCAGCTGGTTTTATGAGTTCTTTTTCTATAGATATATTATTAACTACATAAAAATCTTTTATTTTTTGATATTCTTTTATAACAAATGCTTCATTCAATAATGTAGCTACACTAGATGCTGCTATAAAAAACTCAGAAAATAAAATTCCTTTCCCTTTATTGTTGGCACCAAATATCCATTTATCACCTAAATTCTTTTTATTAATATTTGTACTATCATTATTTTTTACATTACAATAATTAATAAAATTGGTTTTATTTGCTTCACAAATTACAACAGCTGATGAAGTTAAAATACCTTTAAATATTTTTTCATCTTTATAATCTAAAACTTTTTTTATCTTATCTAATAGTATATTTCTTAAGGATTTACCAAATACAGTTTTAAATATATTATTAGGAAGTAAATATGCCATTTTACCATTTTTACTTAAATACTTTAAGCTTAATTCAATAAATGGATAGCAATAATCAAACTTTCCTTTTTCACAAGACATGAATTTTTTTCTAATATCCGCTCTCATATCTTTACTAATATCTGTATATGATATATAGGGAGGATTCCCTACAATATAATCAAATGTTTTTTTTATAGGTAGTACTAGAAAATCTTCATTTACAATATTCCAATTTACGTTCTCAAGTCCTTCGCGCTTTATAATTAAATCTAAATTTCTTTTACACTGTTCAAAGTTCAACGCGTCATATTCTACTGCGAAAAAATCATTCTCTAATCCAATTTTAATTTGAGCATCATTAATTTTATTTTTTCTACAATCTTTTATATATCTTTTAACTGCCTTGCACAGGATATGTCCAGTTCCACAGGAATTCTCTAAAAAACTTTTTCCATATAAGTTTTCTATATATCCTACTTCATCGAGCATAATATCTACAATATGCGCAGGAGTAAAAACATGGCACTTTTTATTAATCATCCGTTTATTATCATTACCTCATTTACTAGATCTTTACTAGTTATTTATAATATGTAGCTATAATTATTTTATTCTAGCTTTTCTTCCAAAATTCCTCGAATTAGCGCCTCATGACTATATACCTCATTAGCCTTTTCCAAGGCAACTTTAGTTTCTGCTTTTTTTGTACTTAACAAGTCTACTAATTCTTGCATAGCACAAATAATATCCGTTTCTTCTAATGATTGTATCACACATCCAACAGGAAATTGTTCTAATACCTCTGGATTTAACTCTGGAGACACTAGTACTGGTTTGTTATATCCAATGGCTGTAAATAGCATCGCTCCCCAATGGTATCTATACCTCTCCGCTGCATAAGGCATTGCAATAGCGTCTACAGATAATAAAGCGTCCTCCCAATCTTTACCAATTAGATTTTCATGTCTAAATACGATATTTGGAGTATGTTTATACTTTTCTATAAGTGAACTAAATAATGCTGTATCCTCAGGCTTTGCAGTTGCACCTTGTACTACTAATTCAACAGGTACTGAAAACTTTGCATGGATAAAGGCTTGTATAAACGGTTCTAGATTTTTTTCTTTGCGGAATTGTCCAAAAAAACCAATTCGTAGTGGTTCTTCTTTATCTTTTACAATATTACTTTTATTATATACTGGCTTAAATACAGGTGGAGCTACTAATTGCACATTGGTCAACCCACTATTAACAAAATCATTTCGCAATGTAATAACATGCAAATGAATATTCTTATATGCTTGTATTCGTCTAGCCTGTTTTTCAAACTTAGGTTGCTCCTTAGGATTGATACCATGAAATATAATATGTACAGGAACTGGTGAGTTTTTTAATTCACTTCTCATCAAAGATTTAATATACCGATACGTGGCTGTAGGAATAATTATGGCATCACAAGCCCCTTGTTTTGCTAATTCATACGCACTATTAAACCAGGCTACACGCCGTTTCTCACGTTGTACGGATCGCCATAGTTTTTGATACCAAGTAGCTCCTGCATACGTCACAACTTCGCCACCTTGTAACTCATGAACAGGCACTCCATAATCAACCTTAAAAGGGAATTTTTCCGGTACAAAAAACATAGGTTCATGTCCTTGCCGTTTCATTTCATTCACAAGGATTCTATCAAATTCTACTTCATGACCTGCTGGCATGATAATGCTTTCTAATATGGCAACTCGCATGGGAACTCCTTACCGTAATCGTATAACGCTTAATTACAACTTACCATTAGATTTATATAAATAATACAACTTCACATATTTTGTCATCGTATAAAAATAATGATTCACAGACAAGACCCACCCCATTTTTCCATCTAAAATGCCACCTTGTAAAAGATACATTTTAAGAAATGCCCAAAATGGTCGAAATACAATATCTTTCAAAAAGGATACCGATTTATTCGCCTTTTTATATTTTTCTGCCGATAAGGTTGTGTATTTGTTAAGTTTATTAAAATATTGATCCCAATTATCATAGGTATAATGGTACATAGGTGCTGTTAATTGCTTCTTATCGTAAGGTGTAATAATCGCAGGATGAACATATCCTTCTACATAAGAATCTTCTTTCGGCATCAACCGACATACATAATCTGGACGTAATACTCCATGCGTGGCTACATTATGATGAAAGCGATTATGCCGCTGTATCCAATACGCTAAATCTTCTCCTTGTATAGCCAATTTAATTTCTTCACATAATTCTGGGCTACACCGTTCATCTGCATCAATAAAGAATATCCAATGACTGCTAGCTTGTCCTATAGCAAATGTTTGTTGTGCGCCCCAATCGCCATTCATGGATCGATGCAATACTTTTGCTCCTAACGATTCCGCAATAGATACTGTATTATCTTCACTGCCATCATCGATGACAAGAATTTCATCAGCAAAGGATTGACAACTTTCTATACAATCTTTGATGTTTTGTTCTTCATTTCTCGTTAAAATTAACACACTAACTGTATTCATAAACTTCCTCTTATCTATCCACATATGACAAAGACTATCACCTTACGTGATAGTCTTTTATTCGTTCTTTATTGTATCAAGTTTACGCTTTGTATTCAACAACAGGTTATAAGGTACATCTATAAATTATAAAAGAGTAGTTTACATTAAATAAACACTTATTCATCTAATGTACAATGCGTACCAAAATCCTCATTCAAATATTTATTTTTCTACCCTCGTTTATTGCTCAAGTAGTATTTTGCTTTTTCAAGGTCATCCCAAGTATCAATATCAATGGAATGTTCACAACTCATAATATATGGAATTGGATTATCATTAAAGCTCAACGATTCTTTAATATCTGAAATTGCATTAATATAAATGGCTCCATTTACCTCGTAATATGTTGGCATATCCTGTCTTCGAATTGTACTATTCTTGCTTATAATACGTTGTAATTGAGAGCCTTCAATCGTGCGCAACAAAAATGGTGAAACCTCAGCCACATTAACGCTAACAATACCTTGCATATTATTTTGAAAAAATATATCAATAGCTACATCAATTTCCTCAGCAGTCCTTAACGGTGATGTTGGTTGCAATAATATCACAACGTCAAATTTCTCACCATTTACTTCCAATCGCTTCACAGCGTCTACTACCACAGAAATTGTTGTTGCTTCATCAGATGCAATCTTAGCTTCTCTTAGAAATGGAACTAATGCCCCATATTGTTCACTAATCCTTTGTATATCAACGTCATCTGTACTTACGATAACTGTATCAATATATGTAGATTGATTAGCTGCCTCAATTGTATACGCTATCAATGGTTTACCACATAAACTAATAATATTTTTATGGGGGATCCCTTTACTTCCGCCTCTTGCTGGTATAATGGCAAGAACTTTTTTATTTTGATACATTCTAACCCAATCCTTAATAACTTAAACGTTTTTGTAATGATGTCTTCCAGAACTCTGAGTGGTTCAAAATTTCCATAAATAGATTTGCACTATTTCCTTCCCCCCAACTATGAGCTACTTCATATCTATATGGTAAAGATTGTATTGCCGATATAATTATATCTTTTTTACACTCAATATGAATAATACTTTTATCTATTGCAGAATACCGTCCCTCTTGTCGACTACCAATATCGATGGTTGGTACACCAAAATAGGGAGCCTCACGTACGCCCGCACTAGAATTACCAAGCATAAATTCTGCATTTTGTAATAGCACTAAAAAATCTTCAAATCCTACCGATTTAAACATAGTAAATGCGCTACACTTCTCTAATTCTTTATAAGCATCAAGAATAATTTGACTCCCAGTATCATTGTTAGGATAAATCACGATATACTGCTTACTACTCTCTTTACAAGCTTGAATAATCTCTTTTACCTGCTCTTGCAGCTTCTTTACTTCTGTCACAACTGGATGAAATAATAAAATCGCATAAGAATTATATGAAATCCCTAACTTTTCTTTTATATCATCAATGGAGCCCAACTTTTTATGTCTAATAATATCAATGTCTGGAGACCCAATAATTTTAATTCGTTCTTCATCTTCTCCCATCGCTAAAAGGACTTCTTTTGCTTGTTCATTAGCTACTAGATGTACATGGGCAAATCTTGTAATTGCGTGACGTATCGATTCATCAATCGTGCCAGTGATCTCGCCACCTTCTATGTGAATTACATGTATATTATTAAATGCCCCTACAATAGATCCCATTAGGGCATCTCCACGATCACCATGTACCACGATACAATCCGGTTTTACTTCCCCTATATATCGAGTGAAATTAGAAATACCTTTTCCTAAATCAGCAGACATGTTATAGGTAGGCATATTTTCCCTTGCAATATAAATATGGTTATACCCATCCTTCACAACCTCTTTGAAGGTGGAACCATATTCAGATAATAGATGCATCCCAGTTACATAGACATGTAATTCATAGTTATCCGATTTTTCTACTGATAACATTAAAGACTTTAATTTACCATAGTCAGCTCTTGTTCCTGTAATAAAAACAATTCGTTTCATAATATTACTCTATCATATCCCAAGTAAGATGAGTATCACTTGAAATATCTATCTTTGCTTTCTTTCCTATAATACTTTCAAAATCTTTTGCCAAAATTGCACCTGTACCAGGTCGTTTCACCCACAGATTATCCTTCGTAAAAGTCTCTCCTTCTCGGATATCTGCAATGGTAACAACCGTAGCATAAGCAAAATCGATAGTGACTTGTTCTTCCTGAATAGGTGCTTTCTTACCACCTAGCATAAGGGGCACTTCATTAGCCGCACTTAATAATGCTTTTAAGTCCTTCGGATCCATCGAACAAACAATATCTGGCCCTACACGATTCATAGAGTCTGTAAAATGCCGTTCTAGCACAACAGCACCTAATGCCATTGCGGCAATACAAGCATTATTATTTAAAGTATGGTCAGAAAGTCCAATTGGTATATGTGGAAATACCATCATCATTTCTTGCATTGCCCCTAGCCGTACCCACTCTGGTTTTGTAGGATATAAATTCGTTGTATGTAACAAAGCAAATGGCACTTGTTCTTCCTCTAGGATTGCCACAGTCCGTTTGATGCTTTCTAAATCATTCATGCCGGTAGACACTATCATAGGTTTACCAAACCGCGCAATATGTCGAATTAAAGGAAGATTATTCATCTCTCCAGATCCAATCTTATAGGCTTTCACTCCAAAATCTTCTAATCGTTCTGCTGCCGCTCGTGAAAAAGGAGTACTGATAAATTCCATACCTAGAGATTCTGTATATTTCATCAATTCGTATTCATCAGATTCATTCAATGCTGCTTTTTCCATAATATCATATATAGAAATATCAGCATTACCTGGAATTACACTCTTAGCTGCACTACTCATCTCATCTTCTACTATATGAGTTTGGTGTTTCACAATACGAGCACCACTTTGGTACGCCGCATACACCATTTCTTTAGCAACTGTTAAACTACCATTATGATTAATTCCTATTTCCGGAATCACCAAAGGTCTACAGCCATGACCTACTTCAATTTGACCTATATTAAACTTCATATTGGCATATCCTTTCTAACTCCTCTATTGAATCGACTGCAATTATCTTACCTTGCTTTGCTAGTTTGTCAAAAAATTCTATTACTTCTTCATCAATCCCACTTATATTCTCATATTTTTTTAACATCTTAATTATTATAGGATATAAGTAATAGCATCTAATATCATAAGAGTCTCCTAAAACAAAACTAATAGTTAAAACGCTAGAAAACAGAGAATACTGCGTTACCTTTATATTAGGATGATTCATCATATAAACTTCCCATGGGTAGTTCAAGTTTAACATAGGAGTTCCTATATTATCACAAACTTCTCTAGGATGTTTTTTTCTATATAAATTTCTACGTTTTTTATATATTATTTCAATGAAATATTCTTGAAGCTTCATTATTTCAACAGCAATATATTCCCATTCAGAGTGCTTTTTAAAAAAATTCAACGCTTTTCTTATTCTTGCCTTCCATGATAACTTATGCATTAAAGGCTGTGAAAAAAATATTTGTAGTCTAACTTTCTCTGAAGATATTAGTTGCTCCTGATCCACTTCAAAAATTGTATTCAATGTTTTTAAAAATTCAACATTAGTGCTATTTAATTTATTTATTCTTTTGATATTAAATCTTTTATCATTCGAATAGTTAGCTAACTCTGGCTCATAAAGATGTACTGTAAGATTATTACATATTAAGTAGCATTCTTCTATAAACCACCTCAAGTAGGTCATTGTTCCTTCATCAAAAATATTTACATTCATATTTAATGATTGAATATCTCCACCATATATTTTTAAAAAAGTAGAGTTTGTTACAAAGATTTTATTGTATTGACTTAAGTTTAAATTGATTTTTTCATGAGATTGTAATAATCTCACACTTTCAAACTTACCTACTTGCTTAATCTTATAAGCAAGCCTTTTAGCATTAAAAAGGTGATCTTTTAAACAAATTGCATCTGCCTCAAATTTATATTGTTCAACTATGTTTAACGCTGTTATAATTTGCATCGGCGTTGCCAAAATAAATAATACCTTTTGCTTCATATATACCACATTCACTTGAGTTATTTAACACAATCTTTATAGTTTTGAAATACCTTACTTTTTAAATGCTTTTTTATTCTTCTTTTATGGTATAACCACTTTTCATATAAAGTTAACTGACTTATTAATTTTTTTATATTACTTTTTCTACTTTTTTCTCTTGTATCATTTATATTTTGATCTGTTCTAAAACCTATACTCGACTCAAATTGACTTTCTTTTGCAAATACATAGTTTATATCTAATGAATATAATTTGCACCCTTTCAAATAATGATAAAATTTAAACTGATCATACTCAAACATTATAGGAGTCTGAAGTTTTAAAATAAGTTCTGCTCCATTTCTATTAATAATATACCCATGAGAGCGCATAAATCTTGGCGTACTATTTATACCTATACTACGTAATTTCAAAGTTTCCCCATAAATAATTTCAGTAGTATAAAGCGATAATACACTAGGATCCTCCATATCTCCAACTAGATTTTCCAAGTCTTCTAGTATATCGTGTGTTAAATCATCTGAAAATAAAATATCATCTTCAAAAATAATAACACTTTTATATGCCGATTCTAAAAACTTCTCTAAAACTTTTTTATGACTTAATACACATCCAATTTCTCCTGCTGTCAAGTAATTCATATCGCATCTTACAGCCTCTAGCTCTTCTTTTGATAGCGAACGCCCAATTATAGCGTCAGAAAAATTCGGTTCTACTCCTATTTTTTGAAATTCATTAATTATGTGCTCTCGTCGCTTCACATTATTCTTATCACTAATAATAAAATGATACATAGCAGACCCTTTCAAACAAAAACTTAAAAACTATTTTTTTAGTTTCTCTAATATATACATTGTCTTACCATATATTTTTGAAATCCATCTATTATGTAATGCACCATATAATAATATTTCATACTTTATTCCTATATCAGGTCTACTCTCACTAAATTCTTCTTTTTGTAAATACTCTAACATATGTAGAACTTGATTCTCTGTAAGCTCATCTTTTGCATAATTAAGTCCTATTCCCCCAACTGCACTTCTAATCGCTCTATGTCGGCAATACTGTACAAAATCATCCATTCCTATTTCTTTTGCTAAAGATTGTCTTGTAAGAAATGAATAAAATAGTCCATATTTTCTTTTTGCATTGATATTATTTGTTATAGAGTTATCATTATCACAATTATAAAAGTAAAGTGGTTCATCTAAATATACTACACTTTGAATATTCTTAAAAACTAAGGGCATAATCATTAAATCTTCAAACTCAGTATTTTCAACGAGCCTTATAGAGTTCCAACAAGAAGATTTAAAAAATTTGTTACACAAATAATTAGGAATTTTATCTTCAATAATTGCCTTATATACTGTATCTCTATTTTTAAAAAAGCTGTGTTCCATATGATTTTCTATAATCTCATTCTTACGAACTGTTGAAACATTAAAAATGACAACATCTGATGAATGAATATTAGCTATGCACTTTTCAATTAGATTATAAGCTATAAAATCATCACCATCCACAAATGCTATATACTCACCCCGAGCAACTTGAATTCCTGAGTTTCTTGCAGCACTTACTCCTTGATTGATTGAATGATGAATAACTTCTATACGAGAATCTTTGGAGGCTATTTGATCGCATATTTCCCCTGTTTTATCAGGTGATGCATCATTTATAACTATAATCTGCAAGTTCTTATATGATTGTCCTAGTATACTTTCCAAACATCTTTTCATATACTTTTCTACTTTATATGCTGGTATAACTATCGATACCAATGCTTGTTTCTCTCTCATAGATACCTCTTTAATCGTTTGTATTTTCGTTTTAATTTATAATTATTTATAATAAGATTTATTTTTTCAACAATTCTATTATAACCTAGAACACACCATTCAAATAGTGTTCCTCTACGAATGCTTCCTTCACACCATTCCTTTGTAACTTTATTCACTACTTTTATTTTCATATAATCATATGTCAAATTTTGTTGTATATACTCATTTATTTGGGAATAATCTAATTCAAGTTCATTAACTGTCCAAATAAACTCCTTATTATTTAAATTTGATAAATTATGCTTATTGGTATATAAGTCAATAATAGGAACGTTTTCCCAAGGAAAAACTATCCAACTATACATAAACTCATTATTACATAAAATATGACAATATTCATACAATTTTTTCTCTTCAAAAATTTCAACCTCAGAAATAGAAAAATCATTATCACTAAAATAAAACTTTAAAAAACTAGTATTTATATGCTGATCAAAATCAATGATGATCTCTGTTTTTAGCTTTTTTATATTATATCCAGTAGATACACAACTTTCTTCCAATGCTATATCAACATCTAAATCATTAGAAAATACCCCCGTAAATATACATTTACTAACTAAATTATTTTTTTTGAAGTGAATATTCATTGATGGTTTTTTATCTTTTCTATCTGGTCTCCACATATTATTTTTATAAAGTTCTGCAAAAGTCTCAAGTTCTGATGGATTAAATTTCAAAAAATCATTAAGGTACTTTGCTTCACCACTAGATACATCAAATATTGCATGTAATGCTTTATTATCAGTTCTTTTCTCCCAAAATACTTGGTCCCCATTAATAAGTAATTCTCCTCGACTATATGCTTTTTGTGAAATATGTGCTGCCATCGCGCAATATATTGGATTGTTTATAATCATTAAATCTCTGCACATATCTGTAACTGGTAAACGCACGCGATGTTCCCACAGCAAACTAGGATTATCTAACTGTACATTATACTTTACTTTTGTTGATAATAAATGAATTTTAAAATAATCTCTTACCCCTTCATAACCTGTCGAATATGCAAACCCTTTAAAAACATTTCCATTCCAAATATTTTCTTTCAAAAGTTTAGCAATTACTTTTTCAACACAAATAGAACATAATCTATGATCGATATGCTTATCATAATCTGTTGCTACTATAGAGTCCGGCAAATATTTACAAATAACTTTTTCTATTGCAAGCATATAATTTCTTAATGTATAAGTTTTGCCTTGACCTGTTGAACTAGAAAAAAAATCTTGAGAAATTTCATTTCCATAAGTGGTATTATTTCCTTTACGACTTATCACTATGTGTTCTGGATTACTAAACAACTCATTAGATATATTATCCGCAAACCCTAAAAATATTATATTCTCATAGGGTAGTCCTATAATTCCAGCCATATTATAAACTTCTTTTTGCCTTATATCAAAGGGATATTCATAATCTCCATTCGTTGTATATACTAAAATAACCTCTAGTCCCTCATTAATTGCTCCTATTAACGCACTAGCAGCCATATTCATCTCATCATCTTGGTGTGGAACAATAAACATAACCTTATCACCAAATAATTTACGATATTTAAAGCTTGTACTAAATAAATTACTCATTTTTTCCCTTTCAAACATTTCATTATAGAAACATTTATTTTTGATGTTATACAATTATATGATAACAATGTAAGGCACCTATTAAACAGAGGGTTTTGTTAGATTTCTAAGAATTGCACCTGTCACTTCCATATAAGCCTGTTGTAATGTAACTATATCGTTTAAATTGTAATCATATACTGGCATTCCATCTAAAGTCTCTACACGTTGATCTTTAAAGAAACCAATATGACTATTACTTAGCCAATGATATGGGGTTACAATAAGCTCTTGCTGTTCAAACAAAGATGGGAATAAACTTATATATTCATGCTCTTTAGCCGCTATTAATTCCATAATAGTTGGCAGAATATTCATATGCGTTCCTATCCTTACACCATTTAATAAATCTTTGTCAAAATCTTTATGTGACATATAAAATGCTGTACTAATATCCTCCCGTAAGGTGTGTACCCTATTAATGTCCTGAGATGGCATAGGCAACCTTCTCGTATGGTCCCCCGTTACTATAACTAGACTATCTTCATAAGTTTCTTGAATATAATGCACAAATTGAGTTAAAGAGTCATCACAATACGCATATGTTCCAATATCATTTACGTATTTTTGTATATGTGTTGGTAATATTTTAATAAACTGTTCTTTTTCAAGACCATATTTTTCAACTGGTATTGTATATGGCGCATGATTAGACGTAGTATAAATAAAATGAAACTCAAATGTATCTTGATCTTGTTCTTGTAGTTTTTTTTGTATTCCATCAAAAAAAAGATGATCATATACGCCCAACCACGTATATGGTGTATCACTAGGTGTAATATCAAATCCTGAATACAATTTTTGAAAGCCATTAGCCTTAGCAAATAAACCTAAACTCGACCAGGATAAGGATCCTCCATACCACAATGAAGTTGTATATCCTAGCTTCGACATCTGTTGAGCCAATGATGTTGGTAATCGATGATTCCAAAAATAAAACATTTCATTCAACTCTAAATTGACATCGAAAATACCATTTAACATTGAACTAATAGATGGTTGAGATATTAAGCCGCCTGCTAAAAAATTATCAATGCTAATTGTAGTACTTTGTTCACGAATACGTCGTCCTGCATTAGCAATTGGGATATCTTTATATACATCATCAAATGCGAACTGACTATAACTTTCTTCTACGATTAAAAATATCTTTTTAGGCTTTTTAATTCTTGGTCCAGTCGTTTTTCTGCACAAAGAATTCCAAATCGTACCTACTAAATCCTGTTCAACCTTAATTAAAGGTTTTAAAATCTGAATAGACTCCGCATCACTATGTGCTAATATTTCTTGCGGTTTTGTTCGAATAGCTAATTCAAAAGCAATTAAATCATCAATACAAGCTTTCGCAAAAAACATATCTTGCTTAACAACTTCAGGTACTGTGTCCCATTCGGGTTTATTACGATGTTTAAATGTGCCACCGTAACGAAACCAATAATATACGATTACTGTGGCTATCACTATTATCGTATTAACTATATAGTACATAGGTTTCGAATAAATTGTTGGTACCACGAGAGTTTCTACTTCTAACACCCAATTAAGGAAGTAGTACATTCCTATTGTATAGATTGGCAAGGATAGCAAAATCCACCATCCATGATTTTGGTTAAAGAAAATATCTAACAAATTTCTTTTATCTGCATTTCTTCCTAATCGCAAATTTGAATTATATGTATCCTTGTAATGATAATAGAAAATTAATTTTCCTAAAAAAGCTATATATACTACAAGGAAATATAAAGTTCCCAAAATCACTCTAATAGAATCACCATGAACGTAAATAGATTCAAGCCCCAATGAAGGCAATGTGACTAGCAAAAATAAAAATAGTAGCACATAGGCATTAAAGTCCATACCCCACCAAAACCCATAGTTAAAGCAGGAACACCATTTCTTTTCCTGCCCTTTATAAGTTTTATTAGGTGCAAAAAAGTAGATAAATAAAAATCTAAAAATAGCACATAATATGGGACTTAACAGAAAAATCTTTATATCTTGTTGTAAGCCTTGTAAAATTAACAGTTCCATAATTCACCACAATATAACAATACAATTTATCAAATTATATAATATTCTTCCTATACCATTCCACAATCCCTGTTAAAGTATCCTCCATAGTATACTCTCGTTTCCATCCTAAGCTTTCCAGCTTACTACTGTCGATGGCATACCGTCGGTCATGGCCCAATCTATCTTCCACATAGGTAATGAGTTCATAAGGCTTATCTAATATATCAAGTATTCGTTTCACTAGGTCAATATTAGAAATTTCTTCACGAGCCCCTACATTATAGACCTCTCCCACTCTACCTTTATGTAGGATATAATCAATGGCTCTACAGTGATCTAATACATGAATCCAATCTCGTACATTCAATCCATCGCCATAAACTGGCAATGGTGCATCCTGCAAAGCGCATTGTATCATAAGGGGAATTAATTTTTCCGGATATTGATGTGTTCCATAATTATTAGAACATCTAGAAATAGTAATCGGTAATCCATAGGTTTCATAATAGCTCAGCACCAACAAATCTGAGGATGCTTTCGAGGCTGCATAAGGGCTACTAGGTAGTAATGGGCTTTGTTCCGTAAATGGGCTCCCTCCTTGTAAGGGTAATGTGCCATATACTTCATCAGTAGATACATGATGAAATCGTCCTATGCCATATCGTAAACAGGCATCTAATAAAATTCCTGTTCCAATAACATTCGTCTCTAAGAATACTTGTGGTCCAGTAATACTTCGATCCACATGAGTTTCTGCTGCCAAATGTACTACCACATCTGGCTTATACGTAACAAACAGAGCATCTACGAAAGAAGCATCTCGAATATTTCCTTCTATCATAGTCAACCTAGAATCTTCTAGTAAGTCTTTTATATTATTCTTATTTCCTGCATAGGTTAACGCATCTAAGCATATAAAGGAATCGTTTGCATAGATGTCCATCATGTATCGTAAGAAGTGGCTACCTATAAAGCCACAGCCACCTGTTACTAAAATATTCATACTATCCGTTTCTCTTTTATCATAACTTTATCACAATATATTTTCTTGTAATTTTAGATACTTATGTAATCTTTCAAAAAGGTTTTTAGGCATTGCTGTAAGTTTACAGTAATCCTTAAATAATTCTGTTTTTAAAAGAAATCTCTCACTTGTAGAGCTCTGATAAACTGTATTTAAAAAATCTGTAACAAACACTGATTTTAAATCTTTAGTGTTTAATAATAATAAAATAATTAAAACTACTGAATATAAACCTTTACAAGCCTTTTTATCAATATTCAAAGGCTGCTTCAAATCCTCTGTTAAATAAATTAAACCTGGTAATACATGATACAATTGTTTTGGTTGAATAGACTTTGTAACCCTGAAATCAGCAAAGTTTAAATTATGAGCAGCTAAGTTACGAAAGGTTCGTATATTATGTAACCCATTACGAATAATCTCTACTTTCTGATCATACATTATTGTATGAGAATCATTAAACAAAAGATTTATTACCATCTCTTTTTGTTCTTTTTTTAAAACATTATATAAATTAATTGCATCTCCAAAAGATATATTTTTAAATAAAATCCATGGCGGTATATGATTATAGTGATTTACATAATCCTTAGTAGGTTGAAATGCATACTTTTTATCTTTTAATATAGGCAAAATTTCCGTTAATACATTCTCCATAAAGGAAGTCCCTGCACTATATGCTTGATAGTTATTAGCGTCTAGATATTTATTTACATCAACCCCAAAAGATGAAGCAATACTATAAGCCATAACATTTTTAAAAAGGTTTTCTATAAACAAACTGTATTTTAGTATAAATGCCTGAACGCTCTTATCTAATAAATGCAATTCATACAAATATTCAATAGTTATTTCGTTTAAACTATTCGATTCTTTTTCTAATACATTTTTAAATCCACTAATAAGATCATTATATGATATAGATATAAGTATATTTCTAGCAAATTCACGGTCCTTAACTACGATACCATACTTACTTTGCAATATCTCTATTTGTTCATCATATGTTTTAAAGGGTTTATCATATTTCATATACCCTCCTACACAAAAAAAGAAACCCGCTACATAAGTAGCGGGCATGGTGGTATGTTCTAAGACGATACCGTTTTACTACTTATTTTATAGCACAAACATAATACAATTGTCAATATATTCTACCTCTATAGTTAAGTGTCGACATCTACTCCACTGTATTCCCTCGAACAATCCGCCACACGCTAATGGTCCGCAATGCTTTAATATACTTAGCATACTCTTCTGGCATGGATGCCACTTGTTCATGGATACCACTATTGTCAACATACAATCGATGGTTAAAGCCCATCTTAGGCGCTGTAAACAAGCTCGGCATTAAGCTCATATAGGTATCGCCCTTACGACCTACTAGCTCTGCCAAGGTAGGATTAATTTGTAAGGCTCCCCCGAAGCTACTTTCACTCAGCCAACTAGGGTTTACACCTTGTCCATAAACGATAAAAGGAATAGCCGAGAAAGTTGGAATATCCACTTGGGTAGCAAAGCTAAAACGTTCAGAGTGGTCCCCTGTAATCAAGGTTAACATCGTAGGATCTATCGCTTCTACTTCACGAATCATGTTACCCATTGTCATATCTGCATACCAGAAATGGCCGATTTCGTTCACCGTTTTGTCATCCTTTTTGATAGAGTCATCGCCTTTGCCAATTACCTTTGACGCATCAAAACCAGCTTTTGCTAAATCTACCGAATACGGTGGATGATTCGAGGATGTCATAATAAAGTGGAATACTTTTTCACCTGGTTCTTCCCCTTTTACATAATTGGTAATCGCCTTAAACAAATCTCCATCAGGGGCTCCCCAAGCATTACCTCCTTCATAAGGGAAACTAGTCGCACCATGGAACTCGTCAAACCCTTGCGCTAGGGCAAATCGTTCCACATCTTGCCAAGTCCCAAATCCACCATACCAGAACACTGTTTTATATCCAAAATGCTTCATCATTTGTGCAATACCAGTACCATACTTCGATTTATAGGACTGCCCTTCATAGTTCGGATATAAACCAGCATCAGCTAAGCCTGTGACAAATCCATTAATAGCTGGCATAGTGCCCGTACCATGAGCTAGCATATATTTCGTGTGCATCGCTTTTGGCGAACTTTGAATTGCCTTGCCTTCTTGTACAATATAAGTACCTAATTCTTCATAGTTTGGCAAGAACGGCCACAAACCATAGCTTTCACCTAACACAAAGATAACATTATGCGGCTGAGTAGGTAATTTTTCTTCTGTAATGGTCCGTGTGAAAGCTTCATCAATGGTAGCAGCCTGTGGATTTCCTCCCACAGATTGGATCACATCTTTGAGCTCAGCTCCTGTGATGGTAATTTTCTTCGCTTGTTTAGACCGTTCATAAATGGTAGACACTCGTTTCAAGGCTTGTCCATCATCTAAAATCGCTTCATTTAATAGATTAGACTTCGTCCGTGCTGCATTTTCCCAATGGATGGAACCATTATAGGTAAAAGCTCCGCCAAAACGTAATCCAATACCCACTGCAACTACTAAGAAAATAGACCCTAATACTGTGGCAATTTGTTTAGCCTTACCACTTACTTCTATATTCCATGTGCGGTTGGTATATACTTTCATAAAGACATAAACCATAATAACACAGAAGACAATCGCTAAGGGTAAGCGCCAAAGCAATCCATATTCAGAAATCCCGGTTTGCAACGTAGCTCCAATATCGTCATGAGCTCCGTTAATAATCATAGCATTAAAGCTAGCATGGAAGATTGTAAAGTAAGGAATACGTAAGCAAAATAAAAATGTAAATATAGCGGTACTAATTCCATACATCCATCGACGTATTGCCCAAGATGAATACCATTTACACCCTTCTCTACATAGAACACCGGGTAGCGTGGAAAATAAAAAACTGAGTAATACAATAGCACCTGCTGTTTTTAAACTAATACGAAACCCTAGCCATAGTGCCTCAAGAATATCTCCTAAACTAACCTCCCCTAATTGATCTTGAAAGAGTGCAATAAAGGCAATCCGAAACACCATAAATAGTGCAGAAAACCAAAGTAATCCTTTTACATCTAACTGTAGTCCATGTATCCAGTTAGTCAGCTTTGTATGTCCCATGAGTCTATTCCCCTTGTTATGAATTGTGTTGGCATCTACTTTTTCAGATTACCGTCATCGTTCGTCATCATTACCTTTCATTATACTCCATATTCCTTTAACAATCAAAAAATCGCATACCATGACGTATCATGATATGCGATAGTTCACATTGTCTTATGCAGTTCTGAAAGTGCCGTGTTTCACAACCGGTTTGCCTTCTCCTGTTTCACGTTGACGCAAAGTGCGACGTTCTGCACTACGAATCACTTGGGATAAATGTTTCACAAATAATTCTTGAATGTATGGATTTTCTCCTAAACCTTCATTCCAAATGGAAACACCATACCCTTGTTGTCCCAACAAAGTAGCAATAGAATCAGATCGTTCACCTCCTAAGTAATCCATTAAGTGAGCGGAGCCAATCAATGCCAAAGGCACCACCAATACTTCTTGATGATCTAAGCGTTCTAACAATGTCAGTGCTTGTTTAAAGTTAGGGAATCCATTGGCTGTGAATACCACCACATTTTGCCCTGCTCCGTACAAACATTTCAATTGTAACGCACTGTATTCCAATTGATTTTGACCATTAGCCATAAGCAATACAGTTTTATTTAATGCACGAATGTTAATGTGCTTAATGATTGCTTCTATGGTATCAGAGTAATCATCTGCATAATTTTTCACCCCTAAAGAGTTCAACAATGGTTTGCCTACTGTAGCATGCAAGCCACGATCATGAGCTTCTTTCATCACTTCTTTACGCATTTGTACATAACATTGATCCCATACTAATGCAAATGGCTGAACAAAAATCTCCGTTACCCCTGCAGTAGCCAAACTTTCAATGGCACCCGTTAAAGTAAATACGTTTGCTTCATATTTTTCATTCCATTTATCCACTAATGCATCTGATAAAAATACACGACGCACTTCTACACCAGGATACATTTCCTTAATCCGTCGTTCCATAGCTCCTACTGATGCTTCCACCGCATCTCCGTAGATAGATCCGAATGTTGCTAACACAATACCACGTTGATTCATATATGCCTCCATATTCATTCCTTGTTTGTTGGGTTACATAAACACACTTCTTAATACCTATGATACGTCACGTTTCCTATTATGTCAACGATAATTTTTCTCATTTATTAAAATAATTAGAAGATACTAAAAAAGGTCTAACAATAGATAGTATTATCTATTATCAGACCTTAAATGATTAGCATATACTTATGGTTGTGAGATAATTCGCGGTGCTGCCACCTTGAATACATCACGTAATAACGGCAAAAACCGCCCTTCAATTAATGTTCGATTTCGTTCACTTTTTGTAATTAGCCATAACGCTGTCCCATTGTATTTAATAGAAATTAGACTATTAATATATTGATCAAAATCGGATTGTCCCATTTTCTCACGCAATTCTAACAATAAAGAATGTAAGGGCTCCCCTTGATACTCAGGGCGTTCCAATACTGGTGTAAATACTACTTCATACACAGAATCACTATATTGATTAGGACCAGCAGAACTTTGAAAATCCATGAATAACCTCCTATATACTATATGTACCAGTATATGTATTAAACTAATGATACATTATATAACTATGCACTTATACACTATTTGTCCATTACTACTGTATGCAATTAGTATCTTTCTTCCGGTTGAAATCGTTTCATATAGGCATGCATGAGTCGTCTATCCAGTCCTTTGTATACACGAACTACACCACGACGTAAAAGTTTGTTATATAGAGCAGTTAAAATCCATACTAAAATGAAAGCCCCTAGTATGTCACCAGGGTAATGATTCCCTACAAACACCCGAGAGATTCCTACTAAAATAGAACCATAAACCATCCAGGTCCCCAAATTCCAACGATAATATAGGATACCGCAGGCAAGAGCCATAGTTCCTACTGCATGGTCACTTGGAAAAGATGCATCTGCTGCATGATTCACAATTAACACCACAGTATGGTCCACAAACGGACGATTTTCATAGAACATAGATCCTAAGATGAAACTACCAAGTAAGCAAATCAAAAAAAGCACACCAGTAGCAAAACTTTCACCACGTAGTTTAAAGTTTCGAGTACGGAAACCTTGCATATATAGCCCAGCCAATATAAAAATATAAATGTACGGTACAACTTTAGAAATGACTATCATTAGGGCATCTAATACAATACTCTGGTTAGCCATATCATTGATAAGCGAAAATAACCAATAATTCATTATAACACCTTCCGTTTCCTAGAAATGAATATATTATGTCTTATTATATCATGTTCCTAGTAGATTGTAATGCATTGATTATAAAGTATACATTGTAGATAAAAATATATATCTAAATTGTACACAAAAAAAGAACTCCCGAAGGAGTTCTTTTTATATGTGTAACTAACAAATTAGAATTTGTAGTTAAGTTCTGCACGGTAGTATTCAGGCAAGTTGTTATTTTCTTTTGCTTGAGTTTTGCTATCGAATGTAGCGTAAGCAGAAAGACCAACGTTTTTAGCTACAGTGTAGTCTACAGTTGCTAAGTAGCCTCTATAGTTTTGGTTTTGATCATTCAAGTTCCAAGTATTGGATACTACTGGAGCTGCTTTTTTCAAATCGAAGTATTGAACTTTCGCGCCCCAAGTACCAGCTTTAGCCATATCAGCTTCGCCATAACCTACGCCTGCTGTCCAAGCTTCACCAGCTGCACCACGAGTTTCTTGTTTAGCGTACTCGCCACCAACCCAAACTTTGGAGCCTAATTTAGCATCAACAGATGCACCATATACACTATTTACGCCTTTTTCATGAACATCAGCATAGAAACCTTTT
>QWCL01001592.1_pt1 | contig 24348 bp, 20 predicted proteins | sample 1972551 | NCBI WGS metagenome assembly QWCL01 (sample SAMN09866709, study PRJNA288562) | Human oral metagenome isolate term2_saliva, whole genome shotgun sequencing... | isolation source: mouth | host: Homo sapiens | place: USA: California
GGTTCGTCCATCATGCCGGGCAAAGTCAACCCGACCCAATGCGAAGCGATGACCATGGTGTGCTGCCAAGTGTTCGGCAACGACGTTACCATCGGCATGGCGGGCGCGTCGGGCAATTTCGAGCTGAACGTCTATATGCCCGTTATCGCTTACAATCTCTTGCAATCCATCCGCCTGTTGGGCGACGCGTGCAACAGCTTCAACGAAAACTGCGCCGTCGGCATCGAACCCGTACCGGAAAAAATCGACTATTTCCTGCACCACTCCCTGATGCTGGTTACTGCGTTAAACCGTAAAATCGGCTACGAAAACGCCGCCAAAGTCGCCAAAACCGCCTATAAAAACGACAAATCGTTGCGCGAAACCGCCATCGAATTGGGCTTGCTGACAGGCGAAGAGTTTGATGAATTGGTCGTTCCTGCCGATATGGTTCATCCGCGTTAAGCTTTAATAATGAAACATGCCGTCTGAAAATGTGTTCAGACGGCATGTTTTTATGCTGTGCTTGTCTTTTCTTCAAATAGGGAAAAAATCATTGGCGTCAGATTGACGACCATTAGAAATATTATTGAGCTCAAAAATGTACGCCAGGCGTAATGCCACGCCTCTGTTTTGTCTGCTTGGGGGAGGAGCGATGCAGAATAGCGGTTGTGTAGGGTTTTTGCGGTGTCATTGTTTTCTAAATAGTCCAACGAAAGTACCAATAATTTGCCCGTGTCTTTGTGTTGTAAGAATTTGGCATGTTCAACCTAGATGCCCGGCTTAGCATGTTCGCATAAAGATTCAATGCCGACGCAAGAGGCTAAGCTGTTTTGGTTGTTTTGCAAAATCGACAGCTCGCTTTTTTCGGCCTGCATGACTGCGGAGGAGGTTTGATGAAGGTATACGCTCATGCCGTTGCTCTCTATTGCTTGAAAATCATGGAGCTGGCTGAATCCGCCATTTTCCCAGGCAACGAATATGGCATAGCATCCACAGCATAGGCAGATCATAGCCAATTTTAAGACAATGTTTTTCATCCTTGCTCCTTTTGTTTGAAGACGGCGGCAAAGTCAGGAGGCGTGTTTTCTCGTTTGAAGATAAGTTTAGGTTTTATCTGTTTTTATTGTGAGGTTGAGTGTAATATGAGTAATCAAAAGGCCGTCTGAAAATTTTCAGACGGCCTTTTATTATGTGTTTAGATGGGTTTAAGCCAATAATTCACGCCAGCGTTTGACTTGGAAACGGACTTGTTCAGGTGCGGTACCGCCCAAGTGGTTGCGCGCGTTTAAGCTGCCTTCGGGTGTCAGCACACTGTAAACATCGTCGGCAATCAAACCGCTGAAACCTTGCAAGACTTCAAGCGGCAATTCGCTCAAATCAACGCCAGCTTCATCGGCATGGCGCACGGCTTGGGCAACAACTTCGTGGCTGTCGCGGAAAGGCATGCCTTTTTTCACCAAGTAATCCGCCAAGTCGGTAGCCGTTGCAAACCCCTGCATTACGGCGGCGCGCATATTGTCGGGTTTGACGGTTACGCCGCGCATCATGTCGGCGTAAATGCGCAGGGTGTCGATAAGCGTGTCGGCAGTATCAAATAGTGGCTCTTTGTCTTCCTGATTGTCTTTATTGTATGCCAAAGGTTGCGATTTCATCAGGGTAACCAGGCCGATCAGGTGGCCAATCACGCGACCGGATTTACCGCGCACGAGTTCGGGTACGTCGGGATTTTTCTTTTGCGGCATGATGGACGAGCCGGTGCAGAAACGGTCGGCAATGTCGATAAAGCCGAAACGCGGGCTCATCCACAAAATCAATTCTTCGGACAAGCGGCTCAGGTGAACCATAATCAGAGAAGCGGCAGCTGTGAACTCAATGGCAAAATCGCGGTCAGATACGGCATCGAGCGAGTTTTGGCAGATTTGTTCAAAGCCTAGCAGCTCGGCGGTAATTTCGCGTTGAATCGGGTAGGTGGTACCGGCTAATGCGGCGGCGCCGAGCGGCATACGGTTGACGCGTTTGCGGCAGTCGGCCATGCGCTCGAAATCGCGGCCGAGCATTTCAACGTAGGCGAGCATGTGATGCCCGAAGCTAACCGGCTGGGCAACTTGCAGATGGGTAAAGCCGGGCATGACGGTTTCGGCGTTTTGTTCCGCCAAATCAACCAAGGCCGTCTGAAGGTTTTGAATCAGGCTTTGAATAACGGTAATTTGATCGCGCAGCCACAGGCGGATGTCGGTAGCGACTTGGTCGTTGCGGCTGCGGCCGGTGTGCAGGCGTTTGCCGGCATCGCCGATTTTGTCGGTGAGGCGACGTTCGATGTTCATGTGGACATCTTCCAAATCCAGCGACCAGGAAATCGTTCCTTCTTTGATTTCTGCTATAATCTCGGCCATGCCCTGACGGATGGCGGAGAGGTCGTCTTCGCTCAAAACGCCCGACTGTGTCAGCATTTGCGCGTGTGCTAGCGAGCCTTGGATGTCCCATTCTGCCAGTCGTTTGTCAAAATCAATCGAGCCGGTATATTTTTTGACCAGCTCGGAAACAGGTTCGTTAAAACGGCCTGACCAGGTTTTGTCCTTGCTCATATCAGCATCCTTAAAATATAAATAAAAAAACAGGGTCTACGTCTTCAATATAGCAGACCCGTCTATACATTATGAAAGAAAACGGTTGAAATCATGTCTATTATACGTCAAATAAATCAGAATTTCGCAGTACCGGATTTGCGCAATTCCGCAACTTTGGTGCGCCTGCTCATTGTTTTGTTAATCAGTTTGTTTATCTTTCCGTTGATGACGGTATCGGGCGTGCCTTATCCGGAACAGATTTTCCAACATTTTTCATGGGCTTGCCCCGTCATCCTTTTAATTTTACTTAAAGTCTATTTCTTACAGGCATTTGCGCCGTCCCTGCTTCGCTCGCAGTACAGCGTCGTGGTTTCCTACGTCTCCAACCTGCTGATTTTCTTGTTTGTCGATTTAGTGATTTTGAAGACAGAGATTTGGCCGCTGATTCAACACTTCTTCTTGCTGACCTTTTTTTGTTTCAGTTTCATGTACATCGAAGCATCCCGCCGCAACAGCCTTGCGCCTTCCATTTCCGAAGCCAGATTGAGCGCGTTGACGGCGCGTATCCGTCCGCATTTCTTGTTTAACAGCTTGAATGCCGCCATCAGCTTAATCCGTCTGCGTCCGTATGATGCGGAAACTTTGCTGGAGAATCTGGCCAACCTGTTCCGCGCGCAGCTGCGCGATGGTAGTCAAAACAGCACCTTGGGGCAGGAAATCGAGTGGGCGCAGGAATATATTGCCATCGAGCAAATCCGTATGGGACATATGCGCGTACAGGTCATGTGGCAGCATCATGCGCCCGATGATGCCGAAACGCCTCATCTGTTGCTGCAACCGCTTTTGGAAAATGCCGTATTTCATGGTGTCGAATCTATCCACCGTCCAGGGATAATTACGGTATTAACAAAATTGGAAAAATCATCTATTTTCATCAGTATCGAAAATCCGTGCGGAACGGAACCTAATGAAAATACTAAGCCGCATAAAGGCAATTCTATGGCCTTGCGCAATCTGAAAGAGCGCCTGAATTTGATGTATGACACCGACGCGAAAATCAGAAACATCCAATCAGACGGCCTGTTCCGTGTTGAAATCATATTGCCGTACCGTAAAAAATCAGCCGAAGTTTCCCGTCTGTTTGGCTAAAACGCATAGAAGAGGGCGGCTTTAGATAGATTAGACTATTAATACATTAAACAAAATAGTTTAAATTTATTACATTCAGTAACATAACTGTTCCCATTTTTTGAAAACTGGTCTATGATGCTTAAAAGGATTGTTTACAATCCTTAATTGCAAATCATTTGCAATTGCCCAGAAGAAAAAACAGAAAAAGGAACAAAGAGATGTTAGAAGCCTATCGTAAAGCCGCCGCCGAGCGCGCCGCCCTTGGTATTCCCGCCCTTCCTCTGACTGCTCAGCAGACTGCTGATTTGGTTGAGCTGCTGAAAAATCCACCTGCCGGTGAAGGTGAGTTCTTGGTTGAGCTGTTGGCTCACCGCGTACCACCCGGTGTGGATGATGCCGCTAAAGTTAAAGCCTCATTTTTGGCAGCCGTTGCCGAAGGCAGCGCATCCAGTCCGCTGATTTCCCCTGAGTATGCTACCGAGCTGTTGGGTACCATGCTTGGCGGTTATAACATTCATGCACTCATCGAACTCTTGGACAACAACAAACTTGCGCCTATCGCTGCAAATGGTCTGAAACACACTCTGCTGATGTTTGACTCTTTCCACGATGTTCAAGAAAAAGCCGAAAAAGGCAACAAATACGCGCAAGAAGTATTGCAATCTTGGGCAGATGCCGAATGGTTTACTTCTCGCGCCAAAGTTCCTGAAAAAATCACTGTTACCGTCTTTAAAGTCGACGGTGAAACCAATACAGACGACCTCTCTCCAGCGCCCGACGCATGGAGCCGTCCCGATATTCCGCTGCACGCGCTGGCCATGTTGAAAAACCCGCGCGACGGTATTACGCCCGACAAACCGGGCGAAGTCGGTCCGATTAAATTGTTGGAAGAACTCAAAGCCAAAGGCCATCCGGTTGCTTACGTTGGCGACGTGGTCGGTACCGGTTCTTCACGCAAATCTGCTACCAACTCTGTGATTTGGCATACAGGCGAAGATATTCCGTTCGTACCGAACAAACGTTTCGGCGGCGTATGCCTGGGTGGCAAAATTGCTCCTATTTTCTTCAACACTCAAGAAGACTCCGGCGCACTGCCAATTGAAGTCGATGTTTCCGCGCTGAAAATGGGCGATGTCGTCGATATCCTGCCTTATGAAGGCAAAATCGTGAAAAACGGCGAAACTGTTGCCGAGTTCAGCCTGAAATCGCAAGTCTTGCTGGATGAAGTGCAAGCCGGTGGCCGTATCAACTTGATTATTGGTCGCGGTCTGACTGCCAAAGCGCGTGAAGCATTGAAACTGCCTGCTTCTACCGAGTTCCGTCTGCCTCTAGCGCCTGCCGAAAGCAAAGCCGGTTTCACCTTGGCTCAAAAAATGGTTGGCCGCGCCTGCGGTTTGCCGGAAGGCAAAGGCGTGCGCCCGGGTACTTACTGCGAACCACGCATGACTACTGTCGGCTCGCAAGATACTACCGGTCCGATGACTCGCGACGAATTGAAAGACCTGGCTTGCTTGGGCTTCTCAGCAGATATGGTGATGCAGTCTTTCTGTCACACCGCCGCTTATCCAAAACCTGTCGATGTGAGAACCCATAAAGAATTGCCTGCCTTCATCTCTACCCGTGGCGGTGTATCCCTGCGTCCGGGCGATGGCGTGATTCACTCATGGCTCAACCGTCTGCTGTTGCCTGATACAGTCGGTACAGGCGGCGACAGCCACACCCGTTTCCCTATCGGTATTTCTTTCCCTGCCGGCTCCGGCTTGGTTGCTTTCGCAGCAGCTACTGGTGTAATGCCGCTCGATATGCCTGAGTCCGTATTGGTACGTTTCAGCGGCAAACTGCAACCGGGCGTCACCCTGCGCGATTTGGTGAACGCCATTCCGCTGTACGCGATTAAACAAGGCCTGCTTACTGTTGCCAAAGCCGGTAAGAAAAACATCTTCTCCGGCCGCATCCTCGAAATCGAAGGCCTGCCTGATTTGAAAGTGGAACAAGCCTTTGAATTAACTGACGCGTCTGCTGAACGCTCCGCCGCCGGCTGTACTGTGAAGCTCAACAAGGAGCCGATTATCGAGTACATGAAATCCAACATTGTGTTGATGAAAAACATGATTGCCGATGGCTATCAAGACTCGCGCACTTTGGAACGCCGTATCAAAGCCATGGAAGCATGGTTGGCAAATCCTGAATTGCTCGAAGCAGATAAAGATGCAGAATACGCCGCCGTGATTGAAATCAACATGGACGACATCAAAGAGCCGATTATTGCCTGCCCGAACGACCCAGATGACGTGTGCTTCATGTCTGAACGCTCCGGCACCAAAATCGACGAAGTGTTCATCGGTTCTTGTATGACCAACATCGGCCACTTCCGCGCAGCTTCCAAACTCTTGGAAGGTAAAACCGACATCCCGGTACGTCTGTGGATGGCACCTCCAACCAAAATGGATGCGAAAGAGCTGTCTGACGAAGGCCACTACGGCGTACTTGGCCGTGCAGGTGCCCGTATGGAAATGCCGGGTTGCTCATTGTGTATGGGTAACCAAGCACAAGTACACGAAGGCGCGACTGTAATGTCCACTTCTACCCGTAACTTCCCGAACCGCTTGGGTAAAAACACCTTTGTTTACCTTGGCTCAGCTGAGTTGGCGGCGATCTGCTCCAAACTGGGTAAAATCCCAACTGTTGAAGAATACCAAGCCAATATCGGTATCATCAACGAGCAGGGCGACCAAATCTACCGCTACATGAACTTCAACGAAATCGACAGCTACAACGAAGTAGCCGAAACCGTGAATGTTTAATATAGCAAGGTAAACCGATTTTCAGACGGCCTTAAATAATAAAGGCCGTCTGAAACGGAAAAATAAAGGGCGTGTTCATCACGTCCTTTTTATTTTTAGTTTAATAAAAGGCCGTCTGAAAGATGAGTTTCAGACGGCCTTTACTTAGGATAAATAATCAGAAAACCGATTAATCAGCGTTGTTTACTTTACGCCAAAACCAGGTTGGAGCAGAGCGCAAGGCTGACGCTCGTGACGGCTGCGGCGTGTTCTGCCGGCAATTTTGCCACAGACAATACCCGGATCGTTTTTCTCTTCTGCCTTTTTTGAGCTTTTATCTGATTTATTCGCGTATTCGTTGCGTTTGTTTCTATCTTCGCGGCGAGAGCGGCTGTCGTTGTGCTGAACCGGTTGCGTTTCGGCTTCATCTTGATTGTCGTTGCCCCACCAATGCGGCTCAAAGCCTTCGATGCGTTCCACATTCAAATCGCTGCCGGTCAGTTCTTTAATAGATTCAAACATTTTCTGTTCAGTTTTATCCATCAAGGAAATGGCAACTCCGTCGGCACCGGCCCGGCCGGTACGTCCGATGCGGTGGACGTAGTCTTCAGGTTGGGTTGGCAGCTCGTAGTTGATGACGAAAGGCAACTCGGCAATAACTTGATTCATATGCAAATCAACAATCAGACGTTCGAGCAGGTTGCGTTTTTTAAGTGCATCAACGGCAATGATGTGTTGCTCGACATTGGCGTTGGTGGTGTTTTGCGCGGCCACCTCGACCATTTCAGGCGTGTGCATAAAATCTTGCGCAAGTTTGCGGATAGGCGGTGAGAAAGTGGCGGAAAAAAGCAGGGTTTGTCGCTGTTTGGGCAACATCTGCATGATTTTGCGGATATCGTCGATGAAACCCATATCAAGCATACGGTCGGCTTCATCGAGTACGACGATTTCAACTTTGTTTAAATTAATGTTTTTTTGTTTGACGTGGTCGAGCAGTCGGCCAACCGTAGCGACAACGATTTCACAACCAGCGCGCAAGTCGGCAGTTTGTTTGTCCATATTGACGCCGCCGAAGAGGACGGTATGGCGCAAAGGAAGATTTTTAATGTATGCCTGCACGTTTTGATCGATTTGATCGGCCAGTTCGCGGGTCGGGGTCAATACCAACATGCGGACAGGGTGCATGGCAGGGGAGGTGCTGGATGTGGCGTAGCGTTTCAGGCGTTCGAGGCTGGGCAGCATAAAGGCGGCGGTTTTACCTGTGCCGGTTTGTGCTGCGGCCAAAAGATCGTGTCCTGCCAAGGCTTTAGGAATCGCTGCGGCTTGGATAGGCGTCGGGTTTTCATACCCTTGATCGGTCAGGGCAGAGACTAATTCGCTGCCTAAACCGAGTGAAGAGAAAGGATTCATGATGGTGGCTTTCTGTTCAGACGGCCTTTTGAATAATGAGGCCGTCTGAAAAATCTGATTCTGAAATGGATAAACCGCAGTATGATTTTGATTCTGCGGTTTGAAAAAATGGGGAGCGGAACAATCCGTCAAGTAGTCCATTATGCCATAAAAAGAGGGACTCCCCAAATGATGGTTGCGGCTAGAATTGACCAAGTTTTGATATTTTTATAGTTCAAAAACAGAAAAATTTACTGGCCTGCAAGGTTTTGAGTTTATTGGAAATTAAGCATTTGTCTTAACGTCAATAGAATTAATTTATCAAAAACTTACAGGTTGAAATGAAACTAAATTGCACTCATGTACTCAATATTGAGGTACAGAGCTTGTTTTGCAGCCTGTATCTCCCGTTTAACGGTAAACCATAAAATCAAAATTTAGGAATATACAATTATGAAAACTTTATTGATCGCTCTTGCAACCGGTAGCCTGATGTTGGCAGCTTGTTCTTCTTCCAAGCCTGAAGAAGCGGCAGCGCCACGCATCACTGTTGAAGAAGCAATGACTCAATGTCAACAAGCATCTGGTGAAAATGCTGACCGCGCTGTATTTGATGCCTGCATGAAAGGCAAAGGCTATCAACGTACCGCTGAATCAGCTGCCTCCGAGCCTGTTGCATCTGAACCAGTAGCTGATTCTGAAACTGCTGCTCCTGAAGTTGCAGCTTCTGAGCCTGCCGCCAAAGCTGTTCCTGCTAAAAAAGCTGTTAAAAAAGTAAAAAAATAAGTTTCATGAAATTCAAGGAAGTCACTCTCATCAATACTCCGGATGAAGACAGACTTAGAGCAACTTGAAAACAAAGGCCGTCTGAATATGTTTCAGACGGCCTTTGTTTTTTCATGTATAAGACCATTATTCAAAGATATGCTTTTGGTTTTATTGAAAAATAAAAAAGACGTGTAACGGTTACACGTCTTTTTCGGAGAATAAACCTTATTGCTTGTATTCGTTGCCGTCTTCACGGAAAAGTTTTGGCTGATCGCCTTTTTCCACGACCTCTTTATTGATGACGACTTTGGCTACGCCTTTCAAATCTGGCAGGGTGTACATGGTGTCTAAGAGGCAACGTTCGACGATAGAGCGCAAGCCACGCGCACCTGTTTTGCGTTCCATTGCTAGTTTGGCGATGCTGCGCAAAGCATCTTCTTCAAACTCAAGGTCGATATCTTCCATTTCAAACAAGGTTTGATATTGTTTGACCAAGGCATTTTTCGGTTCGGTCAAAATGTTGACCAAAGCATCTTCGTCCAATTCTGCCAATGTGGCAATCACGGGCAGACGGCCGATAAGCTCGGGAATTAAACCGAATTTAATCAAGTCTTCAGGCTCGACTGTTTCAAACAGGGCTGAAATATCGGCGTTTTCATCTTTGCTGTGTACTGCCGCACCAAAGCCGATACCGCCTTTTTCAGTACGTTGGCGGATGACTTTTTCCAAGCCGGCAAATGCACCGCCGCAGATAAAGAGGATGTTGGTGGTATCAACATTGATGAATTCTTGGTTCGGATGTTTGCGGCCACCTTGAGGGGGAACGCTGGCTACCGTGCCTTCAATCAGTTTCAGCAGGGCTTGTTGCACGCCTTCGCCGGATACGTCGCGCGTGATGGACGGATTGTCGCTTTTGCGTGAAATTTTATCGATTTCATCGATATAAACGATGCCGCGCTGGGCTTTTTCAACGTCAAAATCACATTTGCCCAAAAGTTTGGTGATGATTTGTTCGACGTCTTCACCGACATAACCGGCTTCGGTCAAAGTTGTGGCATCCGCCATGACAAAAGGTACATCCAGTTTGCGTGCCAAAGATTGCGCCAACAGGGTTTTACCTGAGCCGGTAGGGCCGATGAGCAGGATGTTGGACTTGGACAATTCAACCTTGTCCTCTGCTTTCGGATGGCGCAGGCGTTTGTAGTGGTTGTAAACCGATACTGCCAACGCTTTTTTTGCATGTTCCTGGCCGATAACGTGGTCGTTGAGGTTGGCAACGATTTCGGCCGGGGTAGGCAGTTTTTTCTCGGCGTTTTCTTCTTTTGCTTTGGCAAGCTCGTTTTCAATCTCGCCGGATTCGTTGTCTTGTAGCATTATGCCGCAAGTTTCTACACATTCGTTGCAGATGAAGGCGTGTTCGCCTTCGATCAGATTTTTAACGTCGTTTTCGGACTTCCCGCAGAATGAACAGGTACGTTTTTCTTCAGACATAATAATTTCTTCGTATGGTTGTATGGAGGCTGTGTTGTAAAGGGGGAACAGTTATTTCGGGCGTATTGCCGGATTGAGGGAATGCCTCTGACAAAGGAGCCTAAGTATAATGACTATCTTGTGTTTTTTCAAATCAGAGCAGGCATTGCGCCGTATCGTCTAAGAAACAGATGCGGGCGCTGGATTTGAATATCTCGCAAACAAACGCAAAGTTTTCTCAACTCGCTTTACAATTAGCGAAAAATTTAACAGAATGTTGAATTAAATGTATTTTTTTGAATTGGCAGATATGAAATTCTATAAAACTTTAGGAATGGTATGGACAGGTGTGGCATTGGCCTTTGCTTCTGCGCCTGCCGTTGCCGATGATATGGATGTATTGGGACAATTTTTGGAGCAAAATTTCCCTGTGCAAAATGACCCGATGGAAGCTTTTGCGTTGAGTCATGCCGACCAAGTCGAAGCTCAAGCCGCTTTGGCAGGTCCTTTGTTGCATTTGAGCCTGATGAGCAGTGAGAACCGTGCCACTCATGCATTGGGCCGTACTTATCCGGGCGGTATGAGCGCGTTTGTTGCGGCAATGAATGCCAAAGCACAAAGCTTGGGTATGACCAGCAGCCGTTTCTATGAGCCTACCGGTTTGAATTTCCAAAACGTTTCCACTGCACGCGATTTGAACCGCATGGTTGCGGCAGCCAGCAAATATCCGCTGATCCGTAAAAATTCGACTTCAAATTACGGCTCGGTTTGGACGGCAAATGGCCGCCAAAACTACAAAAATTCCAATGCCTTAGTGCGTGAGGGCAGCTGGAATATCGAATTGCAGAAAACCGGCTATATCCGCGAGGCAGGACGTTCTATGGTGGTTAAGGCCAATGTACAGAATCAGCCGATTACCATTGTATTGCTCAACTCTCCGTCTTCTACAACCCGCGTGAACGATGCGCGTAAGATTGAGTCTTGGATGTTGCAGCGCCGTTCTTAAATGTTACGCTTAAAGGCCGTCTGAAATCGTTCAGACGGCCTTTTGTGTAAAGTGTATTAAATTTGGGTACAATGTCGTTACATTAACTTAAAAACACAGAGAGAAAACATGTTGAAAAAATGGAATAAAAAATATTGGGCCGGCATGGGCGTGATTTTGGCGTTGACCGGCTGTACTTCTGTAGCGGATATGGTTGGCTACGATACTGCGACTTTGAATGAAGATGCGGCTAAAAGTTACTCACAAGTCATTCAAAAAGCGCGTGGTCAAAAAGCCTTGGATGTTTCATCTCCAACTGCTCAACGCGTTCAACGCGTGTTTGCACGTCTGCGTCCTCATGCTGAGCGCGCCAACAAAACCGGCGTGCCTTTCAACTGGCAGATGAACGTTATCCGAAGCGATGAAATGAACGCATGGGCAATGCCGGGCGGTAAAATGGCCGTGTACACCGGCATAGTAGAGAAATTGAAGCTGACGGATGATGAAATTGCCGCCGTTGTTGGCCATGAAATGACCCATGCTCTGTTGGAACACAGTAAAAAAGCTTTGGGCGGACAAGTATTGACCGGCTTGGGCGGTTCGATTTTGGCCAGCTCAACCGGTGTGGATGGTGATTTGGTCGGCTTGGGTGCAGATTTGTTGGCGACCAAACCGTTCTCACGCCATCAGGAAAGCGAAGCGGATGCCGGCGGTGTGCGTTTGATGGCTGAAGCAGGCTACAACCCTGAGGCTGCGGTAAGCGTGTGGGAAAAAATGAATAAAGTACAGGGCGGCAGCTCATTGTCTATTTTGTCGACCCACCCAACTAATCAGGCGCGTATCAATGCAATCCGCAAAATGTTGCCTGAAGTAATGCCGATTTATCAGAAGAACAAACGTTAATTCGATGTATTGACGTATTGATGATTTTGCCGGTTTGAACAGATGATTCAAACCGGCAAAGTTTTATGGTTTCAGTCTGACAGTTTGGCAAATTTATCCCAATTTGCCTGAACATACGCTGCCGCAGTTTCCAAGTCTTCGTCGGCAACGTCATAATAATCGCTGTCAAGCTCTTCAAAATCGGGAAAAGCTTTGCGGATTTCGTCGAAATCCCTTTGTTCGTCTGCCATTTTTTCAATGGCTTCGCCGTGTTTTTCGTACAAGGCTTTGGTTTTGTCTAAGATTTTCGGTATCGGTTTGATGCTCCAGCGGCGCAGGCTGTCGGCAACCGGATTGCCGAAGATGTATTCTCCGTATCCTGAAGCGATAAGCTGTACAAAGCCGCCTTCTTGAACCTGGCTGTCGTCATAATCATCAAAGGCCGTCTGAAAAAAGTGATTATATAATGTTTTCAGTCGAACCTAGCGGCCGTTTTGCTTTACAATATCGGAAGATAAGAAAACATAGTGAGGAACCAAACCATGAGTACACAGTCTGAAAAAAACGTTGTAGCCATCAAGCCGCAGGATTTGCCGCTGCATTGCTCCGGCCCTAATCATGAAACATGGAACGGCCATCCGCGCGTGTTCTTGCCGATTCAGTCTAATAGTGAGATTGAATGCCCGTATTGCGGCACTTATTACCGTCTTGATGGCGAGATTCCGCATCATCATTACTAATCTATGTCTATGTCGAACAAAATCATCTGCGCTTTGTGCGTGAGTTTGTGCGCTGCGTGCGGCTCGTATAAGGCCGTGCGCCCTGACGCGCCGTTACCGGTCATTGCACAGGCGCAGACGTATTCTGTCCGTTATCAATCCGCACAAGGTCGGACGATTACTGCAATTTATATCAACAGCCACAGCCCGATGATGGTTGAGCTGCGAGAAGGCAATACGGTTGAGAAACTGGTGCAAGTCCGCTTGCGCAGTCAGGGCGTCGAGTATGCCAATCCAAGCTCGCGTTGGCAGATTGGCGACGGGTTTGCCGTACTGATTCGCGGAGGAAAAGAAGTTGTATTTAAAGAGATTGTGGAATAGGGCGGTTTAGCCTTTGGCCAAATATTTGATTAGAGGTTTGGGCAAGCCATAATCCGCCAAATGTTCCGATGATACCCAAAGGCCGTCTGAAAGATGTTCAGACGGCCTTTGTTGCGTCTGAAAAGGGGTAATCATCAATAAGCGGTGGGTCAGGCGGTGGGTAAACGTGGATTGTTCTTCAAGGCTGTATGAAACAATGCCGAAGCGTTCGGCGTAAGCATACAAATCGTCTAATTTTTCAAAACAGGGTACGCAATACAGACCGCCCCAAATGCCTTTGGCAGGGCGTTTTTCAAGCAATAATGCGCCGTCAGTGTTATGAATAATCAGCCAATAAAGTGGTAGGGTTTGCACTTCGGGAGCAGTTTTTTTGCGGGGCAGTTCGTCAATGCGGTTTTGTTTTCTTGCTTCGCAGATGTCTGCCATAGGACATTGATGGCACAAAGGTTTTGTCCGTTTGCAGACGGTTGCGCCCAAATCCATCAGCCCTTGTATATAGGCAGGCATATCGGCGTTTTCAGACGGCAGTAGGCTTTCGGCAAGCGTCCAAAGCGCGTTTTCAAATTTTTTATCTTGCGGATTACCGTCTTGGGCAAAGACACGGCAGAGAACGCGTTTGACGTTGCCGTCCAAGATGGTTTCGCGTCGGTTGAAAGCAAAGGCAGAAATGGCGGCGGCAGTACTTCTGCCTACGCCGCAGAGCGTTTCCAAGTCTTTGCGTTTGGGCGGAAAGATACCGCCGAATTGTCCGACGACTTGTTGCGCGGCTTTGTGCAGGTTGCGTGCGCGGCTGTAATAGCCCAAGCCTGCCCACAAGGATAAAACCTCGTCTTGCGGCGCGGCGGCAAGCGATTGCACAGTTGGGAATTTGGCTAAGAAACGCGGATAGTAGTCCAATACGGTAGCAACCTGTGTTTGTTGGAGCATGATTTCTGAAAGCCAGACGGAATAGGGGTCTTTGACCTGCCAAGGCAAGTCGTGACGGCCATGCTGCCGTTGCCAATTGATGAGTCGTCGCGCAAAGGATGTAGGTGTGTTCATTAATATTTACTTTTTAATTATTTATTTTTAAAACAATATGTTAAACATAACATACAAAATAATAATCAGGATTGACTTATCAGGTGGAGGGGTATATAAATATAGTTAATGTGGATTTACGCTGTATTGTTAAAGTTTATTAACCGCTCAAGGAGATTCACATGAAAGCAATGGTTTATCATGGCGCAAACGACATCCGTTTCGAAGAAAAACCCAGCCCTCAAATTATTGATCCGACCGATGCAGTCGTCAAAATCGTTAAAACCACGATTTGCGGTACTGACTTGGGTATTTGGAAGGGTAAAAACCCTGAAGTTGCCGACGGTCGTATTCTCGGTCATGAGGGCATCGGTATTGTAGAAGAAGTCGGCGATGCTGTAAAAAACATCAAAGTCGGTGATAAAGTCATTATTTCATGTGTCAGCAAATGCTGTACTTGCGACAACTGTAAAATCCAACTTTATTCACACTGCCGCAATGGCGGTTGGATCTTGGGCTATATGATTGACGGTACTCAGGCCGAATACGTCCGTACGCCTTATGCCGACAACAGCTTGGTTCCGCTGCCTGACAACGTCAACGAAGAAGTTGCCCTGCTGTTGAGCGACGCCTTACCTACCGCCCACGAAATCGGCGTGCAATATGGTGATGTGAAACCTGGCGATACTGTATTCATTGCAGGCGCAGGCCCTGTCGGTATGTCCGCCTTATTGACCGCCCAACTGTATAGTCCCGCCGCCATCATCGTTTGCGATATGGACGAAAACCGTTTGAAACTGGCGAAAGAACTGGGCGCAACCCATACCATCAACCCTGCTTCCGGCGATGTAAGCAAACAAGTTGCCGCTATCGTCGGCGAAGACGGCGTAGATTGCGCCATCGAAGCGGTCGGTATCCCTGCGACTTGGAATATGTGCCAAGACATCGTGAAACCCGGCGGCCATATCGCTGTGGTTGGCGTACATGGTCAATCCGTTGATTTCAAACTGGAAAAACTGTGGGATGTGTTCAAACACGCTGCTGAAAACCAAGCCATGAAAGTGGTTTTGGAAGCGGATTGATTTGAAAATCGCTTAATATGCCGTTAATTAAAGGCCGTCTGAACATTCAGACGGCCTTTTTGTATGTTTTATTTTTTCTTCAACCAAACGCCGCTTTCGATATGGTGGGTAAATGGGAATTGGTCGAACAGGGCGGTGCGTTCGATGGTATGGGTTTGACAGAGCGTGTCGAGATTGGCGCGTAGAGTCTCAGGGTTGCAGGAAATATAGAGGACGTTGTCGAATCGGGCAACCAATTTGAGCGTCTCATCATCAACACCGGCGCGTGGAGGATCGACAAAAATAGTTGAAAAATCATAGTTTTTCAAGTCGATGCCTTGTTCTTGCAGGCGGAGGAATTCACGGTTTTGCGTGTAGGCCTCGGTAAATTCTTCCGCAGACAGGCGGGCGATTTTGAGGTTGGTAATTTGGTTGGCTTCAATATTCCACTGGGCGGCATTGACGGAAGTTTTGGAAACTTCGGTTGCCAGCACCTGATTGAAATGTTGTGAAAGCGGCAGGGTAAAATTGCCGTTGCCACAGTACAGCTCAAGCAGGTCTTTGCCTAGGTTTTTTGCGGCATTACACGCCCACGTCAGCATTTTTTGGCACACTTGGGCATTGGGTTGGGTAAAGCTGCCCTCGATTTGACGATAGCGGAAGGTTTTGCCGTTGACTTCCAACGCTTCGGTCACAAAATCTTGGCTTAATACGATTTTTTGTCCGCGGCTGCGGCCGATGATGTGGATGCCCAAAGTGCGCGCCAGCTCTTGCGCGGCTTGTTGCCATGCTTCGTTCAGCTTCTTGTGGTAAATCATGGTTACCAGCATTTCGCCGCTTAAAGTGGACAAAAATTCGACGGCGTACCAGCGGTTTTTCAGCTCGGGATGATTGGACGCTGCTTCAATCAATTTCGGCATCAAGGTATTGATGGATTCGGACGCGGCAGGAAATTGGTCGCAACGGATCAGGCTTGCCCCGCTTGCCTTTTGCCCGCGCTCAAACATGGCGTAAAACATTTCGCCGCCCTCATGCCAGATGCGGAACTCGGCACGCATCCTGTAATGCTGTTCTGGAGATTCAAAGACTTCGATTTCAGGGAAATCCAGTCCTTGGAAAAGTTGCTGAAGATATTGCTTTTTGTCGGCTAGTTGTTGCTGGTAGGCAGTCATTGGGGCAGTCTTTCAGAAAATAATGGCGAATTATAATATAGTTGGCGCAAAGATACGAAAGGCCGTCTGAAACATCGGTTTCAGACGGCCTTTGATTTCAAAGCATCAGCTTGTCAATCAGCCTTGCATTTGTTTGGCTTGAACGGCAGTCAGGGCGATGGTGAAGACGATGTCTTCAATCAATGCGCCGCGTGACAAGTCGTTAACCGGTTTACGCAAACCTTGCAACAACGGGCCTACGCTCAGGACGTTGGCGCTGCGTTGTACGGCTTTGTAAGTACAGTTGCCGGTATTGAGGTCTGGGAAAATCAGGACAGTTGCCTGACCAGCGACAGCGCTGCCCGGAGCTTTGGATTGGCCGATAGATGGAACAGTAGCCGCATCGTATTGCAACGGACCTTCGATGGCCAAATCAGGACGTTTTTCATTAGCCAGTTTGGTTGCTTCGATCACTGCATCGACATCAGGGCCGCTGCCTGAGTTGATGGTAGAGTAGGAAATCATGGCTACTTTTGGATCGATACCGAAAGCTTTGGCGCTGTCGGCAGATTGGATGGCGATATCGGCCAGTTGTTCCGGAGTTGGGTTCGGGTTAACCGCGCAGTCGCCGAATGCCAAAACTTGGTTAGGTAGCAACATGAAGAATACGCTGGATACGAGGCTTGCACCCGGAGCGGTTTTAATCAGTTGCAGGGCAGGACGGATGGTGTTGGCAGTAGTGTGGACTGCGCCGGAAACCAAACCGTCTACGTCGTTTTGAGCCATCATCATGGTGCCGAGTACGACGGTGTCTTGCAGCTGTTTGCGTGCATCTTCAGGAGTCAGGCCTTTGGATTTGCGCAATTCGCACATTGGCTCGACGTATTGCTCAACCAAAGTAGCAGGATCAATGATTTCCAAAGAATCAGGCAGGGAAATGCCGCGTTCTTTAGCAACGGCTTCAACTTCTTCGCGGGTAGCCAACAGTACGCAACGGGCGATGCCTTTTTCGTGACAGATAGCGGCAGCGGCGACGGTGCGTGGTTCGGCGCCTTCAGGCAGAACGATGCGCATATCGGCTTTGCGGGCGAAATCGATCAGGTTGTAACGGAATTGGGCTGGAGACAGGCGTTTGGCTTCGCGTTTGGCCAGGCGTTTGGCTTCGCGTTTGGCCAAAGCGGATACGTCTTGCAGTTTGTCGCTGGAGCCGAAGAAAGTCAGGCCGGTTTGCTCGGCAACTTGTGCGCCTAAAGCAGCGGCTGCGCCGTCAATGATGAAACCTTCCAATAAGCCCGGGGAGTTGGTGTAGAGCTGTTTGGTGAGGTTTAATTGTTGGGCGATGACGGCAGCGTCAGTATTGTCGGATTTCAGCGCCAATACAACGCCTGCGTCCAAAGACAACGCCAATTCGACGTTTTTGCCTGCCAAGAACAATTTGTCTGCATCAGGAGTGATGCCTTCGATAACGAGGTTATCTGCATTCAATGCTGCAACTTTACCGACAAGCGTGTCAAACCAGTCGTCGCTCTTGCCTTGAGCCAACAGGACTTCTGTAGTGGAGTCAACGGCTTGGAAAACTTGTGCATTCAATGCCGCTGCAAATGCTTTTGCCGCTGCATCGGCACTCAGGCCGGTAGATACCGGTGCGATCAGGATTTTTGCCATTTTGTGTCCTCTCTTTCGTTAATTGTAGAAGGGTGTTGCTGGGGCGCAGCTGGTGCTGCATTTTAACACTTCAGGATTGAAGTTTCTTTAATGTATTCACGGTCATATTGACATATGTCATCAGGCCGTCTGAAAAGTATAAACGCAATGGACCAAATCCATCAATCCCCCATTGCCGCCAAAAGCTCGGCTTGATGTTCGGCAATCAGGGCATTGGTAATTTCTTCTAAGTCGCCGTCCATCACAAAATCCAGTTTGTGCAGGGTAAGGTTGATGCGGTGGTCGGTCACGCGGCCTTGTGGGTAGTTGTAGGTGCGGATGCGTTCGCTGCGGTCGCCGCTGCCGATCAGGGATTTGCGTTCGGCGGCTTCTTTGGCTTGGGCTTCGCGTTTTTGTGCATCGTTTAAGCGGGCGGCGAGGACTTTCATCGCCTGCGCCTTGTTAGCGTGTTGGCTGCGGCCGTCTTGGCATTCGACCACCATACCTGTCGGCAAGTGGGTAATGCGGACGGCGGAGTCAGTTTTGTTGATGTGCTGACCGCCGGCACCGGATGCGCGGAAGGTATCGATGCGCAGGTCGGCGGGGTTCAATTCGATGTCTTCCAGTTCGTCCGCTTCAGGCATGACGGCAACGGTACAGGCGGAGGTGTGGATACGGCCTTGGCTTTCGGTGGCAGGGACGCGCTGCACGCGGTGACCGCCGGATTCAAATTTCAGACGGCTGTACGCGCCCAAGCCGATAATGCGGGCGATGACTTCTTTATAGCCGCCCAATTCGCTTTCGTTGGCGGAAACGATCTCAACCTGCCAGCGGTTGCGCTCGGCGTAGCGGCTGTACATACGCAGTAAATCGCCTGCAAACAGCGCGGCTTCGTCGCCGCCGGTACCGGCGCGTACCTCGATAAAGATATTTTTATCGTCGTCGGCATCTTTTGGCAGCAGCAGTTTTTGCAGTTCGGTATCGAGTTCGTCGATTTTGGCTTTTGCGGCTTCGATTTCTTCGGCGGCAAAGTCTTTCATTTCAGGGTCGGACAGCATTTCTTCGGCATCTGCCAAGTCGCTTTGCGCCAGTTGGTAGTTTTGGAAGACTTCGACGACGGGGGTCAGTTCGGCGTGTTCGCGTGTGAGTTTGCGGTAGTTGTCCATGTCGGACGTGGCTTCAGGCTGACCGAGCAAATGCGTGACTTCTTCCAGTCGGTCGCTGAGTTGTTGTAGTTTTTCTAAGATAGACGGCTTCATAAATTTTCCAAAATACGGATGCCGTCGAGTGGTCTGCAACGGCGAAATAAGGAGTCATTATAATGGGTTTGAATGAAAATTCAACAAGATATGATTGATTGGAAAGGCCGTCTGAAACCTGTTTTTAAGTTTCAGACGGCCTTTTTTCCATGTGGGTTTATTTAGGCGCAGCCAAAATGCCTGTTTGGTTCAGTAGGAACAAAACGGTAAAGCCGGTCAAATAAATCAAACCGATAATGGCGAGGAAGTTCATGCCCATCGTCAGTTTGTGGCGTTTGTCGCCTTTGACGAGGCGGTAGTTCAACCAAGCGAACACTGGGGCGGCAACGAAGGCGGTGATCATGGCGAATTTGAGCAACTCTGCCATTGCGCTGTTGAACCAGAAAATTACGGCCAAGCCTGAGCCTGCGACCCAGACGTTCCAAGCAAACAATTCGACATTGCCGGTTTTGTCTTTGCCGCGCAGCAGGCGTACCGGTTCGGCAATCGCGCGTGCGTAGCCGTCCACTACGGTAATGGTGGTGCCGTACATGCAGGCAAAGGCGATAAATGCTACCAGCGGACGCGACCAGTCACCGATGGTAACGGCGTACATATTAATCAGTTGGCCGACATATTTGCCTCCCGCCATTTGCACTTCTTCGCCGTTGCCGTATTGGACATATGCACCCAAGGCGAGGAAAACGACCGCCAAAATCGCGCTGGTAATGTAGCCGACGTTGAAGTCAAAAATGCCGTCGCGGTAGCTGGAAGGGTTGATGCGTTGTTTTTCAGTAACCCACAAAGAGTTGATGGCGGAAATTTCAATCGGTGCAGGCATCCAGCCCATCAGCGCGATGAGGAAGCCCAAGCCTGCCAGTGTCCACGGGGTAGGCTCGATAAAGTCGGGTTTCATCTGCATGCCGCGAGACATGGCCACGGCTGCTGCGGCGACGGTGGCGATGGTCAGGCTGACGATGATGATTTTGGAAACGTTGTCCAATGCTTTATAGCGGCCGCTTGCCAAAATCAGCAGGCAGGAAACCATAATCATGACGGACACCATGCCGGCATCGAAAGTCAGCGACGGGATCGCCATTTTGACGATGGCGGCGGTAACGATGGCGACCGCACCGGCATTAATCGTTGCCGATGCAATACATAAAATCAAAAATACCCACAAATAAACGCGGCTTTTCTCGGCATAGCCCTCAATCAGGCTTTTGCCCGTATCCAGCGTGTAATGTGCGCTGAAGCGGAAAAACGGGTATTTGAACAGGTTGGTCAGAATAATAATCAGCGCAAGCTGCCAGCCGTAAAGTGCGCCTGCCTGCGTGGAGGCAATCAGGTGCGAGCCGCCGACTGCCGCCGAAGCCATCATGATACCCGGGCCCAGAGCATTGATTTTGCTCTTCCAGGTGGAAGCGTGTGTATGTTGTTCAGCCATAATTAGTTTCCGCCTTTTTCAGACGGCCTTATTATCAAAAAAAAAGCATATTTTAACGTAAATAAAAAGTTTGCCCAATAATATGCGTAATACTTTTTATCAATCAAAAGGAAAATACGGTGTTAAAAAGCCGAGATGACGGAGTGAACGATATTTTGTGCCAAAAACATTTTTTCAGACGGCCTTGTATCGCTTTTTATTCATGAATATGGGGTAGGGAGGGCAGAGTGCGTCGGTTTGGAAACGAAATGGCTGGGCAAGGCTTTTTGATGCCTTGAAGTCGGCATATTAAGGGGAAGTATGGAGCAGGTAATCCACGTTTTGCTCGGTGATTTCAGCCAGTTGCGACAGCGAGATGCCACGCAGTTCGGCGGCAATTTCGGCGATACGGCGGATATTGGCTGGTGTATTGGTTTCATGGCCGAGCATAAAAGGGCTGTCGGTTTCGAGAACAAAATCCGTGTCGTCTAAAGCTTGTAAGGCGGTACGGACTTTTTTGGCATTGGGATTGAGCAGCAGCGAGCCTATGCCGATTTTGAAGCCGAGTTTCACCAAAATCCGCGCTTCTTCTACGCTGCCGGAGAAGGCGTGAACGATACCGCCTCGTGTGAAACCGGAGGTTTTGACGGCGGTGGCAATGGCGGCAGAGGCTTTCAGATTATGGATGATGACGCGGCGGTTGAGGTTTTGGGCGAGGATGAGTTGGCGGATAAAGATGTCGATTTGCGTGTCGCGTTGTGCTTGGGTTTGCTCTTTTCCATAAAAATCCAAACCGATTTCGCCAACCCATGCTTGCGGATGCCGGATTAATTCGGACTCTAACTCTTGGAATGTTGCTTCGTTGAGGCCGTCTGAAAACCACGGATGAATGCCCAAAGCAATATGGATGTTTTCAGACGGCCTTTCCAACTGCGCAACGGAATGCCAATCCTTGGGGGATGTAGCCGGTACGATAAAACGCGCCACGCCGGCGGCTTGTGCATCGGCAAGCACTGCAGGCAGCGTATCGGCAAGTTTGGGGTCGGCAAGATGGCAGTGGGTGTCGGTAAAAGTCATATTAAATGGCGGTTTACAGCAAATTTAATTGACGCAATTCTTGTTGCACCTTATCTGCATTCCAGTCATGGGAAACGGCAAGGGTCATCAGCGCAGTGGCGGTTTCCAGGTTGCATTTGCCGCCGTTGATGATACCTGCCTGACGCAAAGCATCGCCTTGGGCATAGACGGCAGCGGCGCAACCTTGCGGCACTTGGCTGATGTTGAGCAGCAATTTGCCTTGTTGCGTAAAGTATTGTGCCAACCTTTGTTTTCCTCCCATTCGGCGAGCGCGCCAAAATGCAGGTTATCAAAACCTGCGGCGGTTTCTGTGCTGACCTTGCTGCTGCCGACGGCGGGGAAGAGTTTGCCGCCAAAGGCAATCGCCACTTGTTTGAGTTTGAGCGAGAAAGCGGAAACGGCGGTGGCAAGGTTGCGCGGCGCATCGCTGTTGGTGGCATCGTAAGGCCATTGCGAGCCGGTCAGGATAATGGGTTTGTCCAAACCTTGCAGCGAAAGGGCAAAGAGGTTGGCGGTGTATGCCATGGTATCCGTGCCGTGCAGCACCAAAATGCCGTCATAGTCAGGCAGCTTGGCGATAATAAGCTCCAGCCAGTCGCGTTGGTTTTGCAGCGTTACTGCGGAAGAATCGATGAGCGGCTGGTAAACGTGCCATTCGAAATCAAGGCCGTCTGAAAAGGGGGCAAGGGCTTTATCGACGAGAGCGGTGTTGGGACGTAGACCGGCGCTGCTTTGGGTCATGCCGATGGTGCCGCCGGTGTAGAGGACGAAGATTTTTTGTTTCATGGTGTTTCTGATGAATGATTGAGGCCGTCTGAAAGCGGGGAAGTGTTTCAGACGGCCTGGAATGGTTTATTGATTGGTTTGTTTCTTGGCTTTTGCAGCGCGTTTTTCGTGCAGTTTTTCACGGAAGAAGGTATGGCGGCGGTGTTTTCTCCACCAAATCCAGCCGACAATGACTGCGCCGATGCCCAGTACTTTGTCGAATTTTTCCTGCACTTGGGCATAGCGTTTGGGTGTCATCACGCGCGCAATCGGTTTGAATTTAAGGATTTTTTGTCCCCAAATCCGGCCGGCCGCAAACATAAAGCCGTCGCCTACCAATACGCCGAGCATGCCGACGGCAAACATAATATGCGAGTTGGTATAACCCAGGCCGGAAATCACACCGCCGGTTACCAACGTCAAATCTTCAGGAATCGGCACACCGAAGCCGCAAATAACCAAAACGAAAAACACGGCCGCATAGCCGTATTCAACGAAAAAAGATTCTAAAATTGCAAACATGGCCGCCGTCCCACGATAAATATTGATTGATGACTGGATTAAGTTGGAATTTTACCAAAGATAAGGCCGTCTGAAAGCAATCACAAGCAGATATTGTTTAAATTTGACGGTAGTTTGCAAAAAATCTAGAAATTCGGGCGTGGAAAGTTGGGATATGGACGGATTTGGCAGGTACAATAGCCGCTGGTTTATCTTTCAAACCCGAAATGGCAGTCTGTTTTCAGACGGCCTGTTCAGGAAAATGAAATCATGAAATACAGAGATCTGCGAGAATTTATCGCCGGATTGGAAGCTGATGGCAAACTCAAGCGCATTCAGCATCCGGTGTCGCCGCATTTGGAAATGACCGAAATCGCCGACCGCGTGTTGCGTGCCGAAGGGCCGGCGTTGCTGTTTGAAAACCCGATTAAGCCTGATGGTACGCGTTATGATTATCCTGTCTTAGCGAATCTGTTCGGCACGCCCGAACGCGTGGCGCTGGGCATGGGTGCGGACAGTGTGTCCAAGTTGCGCGAAATCGGGCAGACGCTGGCGTATCTGAAAGAACCCGAACCGCCCAAAGGCATTAAAGACGCGTTTTCCAAACTGCCGTTGCTGAAAGACATTTGGAGCATGGCGCCGAACGTGGTGAAAAATGCGCCGTGTCAGGAAATCGTGTGGGAAGGTGAAGACGTTGATTTGTATAAACTTCCGATTCAGCATTGCTGGCCGGAAGACGTTGCGCCGCTGGTAACGTGGGGCTTGACTGTCACACGCGGTCCGCACAAAAAACGCCAAAATCTCGGCATTTACCGCCAACAATTAATCGGCAAAAACAAGCTGATTATGCGCTGGCTGTCGCATCGCGGCGGCGCGTTGGATTATCAGGAATTCCGCAAACTCAATCCCGATACGCCGTATCCTGTCGCCGTCGTGCTCGGTTGCGACCCTGCTACCATTTTGGGCGCGGTAACGCCTGTTCCAGATACCTTGAGCGAATACCAATTTGCCGGACTGCTGCGCGGTTCGCGGACGGAGCTGGTGAAATGTATCGGCAACGATTTGCAAGTGCCTGCCCGTGCAGAAATCGTGCTGGAAGGCGTGATTCATCCCAACGAAACCGCGTTGGAAGGCCCATACGGCGACCACACCGGCTATTACAACGAGCAGGATCATTTCCCTGTGTTTACGGTCGAACGCATTACCATGCGCGAAAACCCGATTTACCATTCCACCTACACAGGCAAACCACCCGATGAGCCTGCCGTTTTGGGCGTGGCGTTGAACGAAGTGTTCGTACCGCTTTTGAAAAAGCAGTTCCCCGAAATCACCGATTTCTACCTGCCGCCCGAAGGCTGCTCCTACCGCATGGCGGTGGTCAGCATGAAAAAACAGTACGCCGGACACG